>WNFY01000616.1_pt1 | contig 47017 bp, 39 predicted proteins | sample 5400091 | NCBI WGS metagenome assembly WNFY01 (sample SAMN13153364, study PRJNA577476) | soil metagenome | isolation source: 60 cm soil or saprolite under grassland replicate 1 | place: USA:California | collected 2016-06-15
GCCGCCATCATCTCGGCGCGCAGCCCGGTCAGGCTCCGCGGGTTCAGCTCGGCGTCGTTGCCGAAGATCGCGACCGCCTCGGGCGCGCGCAGCAGCAGGCCGGTCGCGTACCGGCTGGACGCCAGCACGTGGGCCATCCGCTCGGCCGCCTTGGTCTCGTCCCTGAGCAGCCGCAAGTACCAGGGTGAGGACCCGAGCGCCTCACTGACCTGGCGGAACGCCAGCAGGCCCGCGTCGGGTTCGGCGGCGTCGGCGAACCAGCCGAGCAGCACCGGCAGCAGCGTGCGCTGGATGGCCGCGCGGCGGGACACGCCGGACGTCAGCGCGTCGATGTGCCGCAGCGCCCCGGCCGGATCGATGTAGCCGAGCGCCTCGAGCCGGGCCCGGGCCTCGGCCGGCGTCAGCCGGGCCGCCTCGGACGGCAGCCGGGCCACCGCGTCCAGCAGCGGCCGGTAGAACAGCTTCTCGTGCAGCCGCCTGACCTGCCGGGCGTGGCGGCGCCACTCCTCGTCGAAGTCGGCCGCCGGGTCGGAGCGGATCCCGCTCACCGAAGGCGGGAACCATGGCTCGTTAGGCCCGTCATTGAATCGCATCGCCCGCCCCAGCCGGCGAAGTACGGCGGGATCGTCGGGCAGGGTGTGCGTGCGGCTGAGCCGGTTCAGCTGGAGCAGGTGCTCGGTGCGGCGCAGGAACCGGTAGGCGGCGCCGAGCTCGTCGGCGTCGGCCCGGCCGACGTAGCCGCCGGCGGCCAGCGCGGCCAGCGCGGGCAGCGTGGCGGGCGAGCGCAGCGCCTCGTCCGTGCGGCCGTGCACCAGCTGCAGCAGCTGGACGGCGAACTCGATGTCACGCAGCCCGCCCGGGCCCAGCTTGAGCTCACGCCCGGCCTGCCTGGGCGGCAGCGACTGCTCCACCCGGCGCCGCATGGCCTGCACGTCCTCGACGAAGTGCTCGCGGCGGGCCGCCTGCCAGACCAGCGGGCCGAGGGTGTCCGCGTAGGCCTGGCCGAGCGCCATGTCGCCAGCCACCGGCCTGGCCTTGAGCAGCGCCTGGAACTCCCAGGTCTTGGCCCAGCGTTCGTAGTAGGCCAGATGACTGGCCAGCGTGCGGACCAGCGGCCCGGCCCGGCCCTCGGGCCGCAGGTTCGGGTCGACCGGGAAGATGCTGCCTTCCGGGGTGGACCGCGCGCACACCCCGATCATCCCGGCGGCGAGGCGGCTGGCGGTGGCCAGCGCGGCGGTCTCGTCTTCGTCCTTGACCGGTTCGGCTACGAAGATCACGTCGACGTCGCTGGCGTAGTTGAGCTCGCGGCCGCCGCACTTGCCCATGGCCACGACGGCCAGGCGGGCGGGGGTGGCGCCGGAGGGAAGTTCGGCCCGCGCCACGGCGAGTGCCGCCTCCAGCACCGCGGCCGCGATGTCAGCCAGTTCCTCGCCCACCTCGTCCACCGTCACGGCGCTGGTCAGATCCCGCGCGGTCAGGTGCAGCAGGCGGCGCCGGTACGCCGCGGCCAGCGCCGCCGTGGGCTCCTGGCCGGTCGCCGCCGGCCCGCCCGGGCCGGCGGCGACCGGCCCGTCCAGGCCGCCGGGGCCCGGGTCGCCGGGGTCCGCTCCGACGGCGTGCAGCAGGCCGGCCCGCAGTTCGGCCTCATCGGGGCGGGTGATGGCGCCGCGCAGCAGCTCGGCGTCCTCTGGGTGCCTGGCCAGGTGGTCGGCCAGGCCCGTGCTGACGCCGAGCACCGCGGTAAGCCGGTCGCGGAAGTCCTCCTCGGCGCGGAGCGCGGCGCGCAGGGCGTCCCGGCTCAGGGCGTCACGACTCAGGGCGTCCCGGCCGGCGGCGGCACCGAACAGCCGGGCCAGGCCGACCACGGCCAGGTCGGAATCTGCCGCGGCGGCGATCGCGGTGACCAGCGGGTCGGTCCTCAGCTCGGCCGCCCTCACGCCGAGATCGGTGAGCAGCAGGCGTTCGGCCCGCGCCGGATCCGCGAATCCCATTCGCGCCAGCCACCCTGCCGACGTGGTCCGCGAGCCACCCACCTAGTAAAACTAACGGATAACGGGCAGGCGTCTATAGTGACCTCAGCCGAGCCACGGGAGCAGAGCGTGAGATACCTGTACATCGCCGGAAAGTGGACCGAGGCCGCGGACGACGGCACGGCGCAGACGATCAACCCGTACGACGCGAGCGTGCTGGATACCTTGGCCGAGGCCGGCGTCGCCGACGTGGACGCCGCGGTCGCGGCCGCGCGGGAGGCCTTCGACGGGCCGTGGCGCCGGTCCACGGTGACCGACCGGGCCGCGCTGCTCGGCAAGATCGCCGATCTGCTGCAGCGGGACCGTGAGCAGCTGGCTCACACGGAGAGCCTGGACACCGGCAAGACGCTGAACGAGGCGCGCGCCGACGTGGACGACACCACGGCCGTGTTCCGCTACTACGCCGGGATGGCCGGAGAGCACGCAGGCCGGGTGGTGGACCCGGGCCGAAGCGGCGTGGTGAGCCGCATCGTGCACGAGCCGGTCGGCGTCTGCGCGCTGATCGCGCCGTGGAATTACCCGCTGCTGCAGATCTCCTGGAAGCTCGCGCCCGCGCTGGCCGCGGGCAACACGACCGTGATCAAGCCGAGCGAGCTGACCCCGCTGTCCACGGTGGCCCTGGTCGGGCTGTTCGAGGAGGCGGACATCCCGCCGGGCGTGCTGAACCTGCTGCTCGGCCAGGGCAGCACCGCGGGCCAGGCGCTGGTCGCGCACCCCGGCGTGGACCTGATCTCGTTCACCGGCGGGCTAGCCACCGGGGAGAAGATCATGGCCTCGGCGGCGCAGGGGGTGCGGCGTGTCGCGCTCGAGCTGGGCGGCAAGAATCCCAACATCGTGTTCGACGGCACCGACTTCGACACGGTGGTGGACAACGCGCTGACCGCGGCGTTCCTGCACTCGGGGCAGGTGTGCTCGGCCGGGGCGCGGCTGATCGTGCAGGACTCGCTGCACGACAGCTTCGTGGCCGAGCTGGCGGCCCGGGCCGACCGGATCCGGCTGGGCAACGGCATGGACCCGGACACAGAGTGCGGGCCGCTGATCTCCGAGGCGCACCGGGCCAAGGTGGAGCGGTACATCGCGCTGGGCCTGTCCGAGGGGGCGGAGCTGCTGGCCGGCGGCAAGCGGCCTTCCTCGCCCGAGCTCGCGCGCGGCTTCTTCCTGCGGCCCACGGTGTTCGCCGGGTGCCGCCGGGAGATGGCGGTGGTGCGGGACGAGGTGTTCGGCCCGGTGGTGACGGTCGAGCGGTTCGGCACCGAGGAGGAGGCCATCCGGCTCGGCAACGACACTTCGTACGGTCTGGCCGGGGCGGTGTGGACCTCGGACGCGGGCCAGGCCGAACGGGTGGCCGGCGCGCTCCGCCACGGCACGGTGTGGATCAACGACTACCACCCGTACCTGCCGCAGGCCGAGTGGGGCGGCTTCGGCAAGTCCGGCATCGGCCGCGAGCTCGGGCCCTCCGGGCTGGAGGAGTACCAGGAGAAGAAGCACATCTACCACAACACGAGCCCGGCGCCCGCGCACTGGTTCTCCGGGTAGGTTCGCCATCGGCTGAGCACCCGCTTCGCGCCGCATACCATGGCCGGCCGTGTGATAGGCATGTGCTCATGGTTGATCTCATCCCCCGTGAAGTGCTTTTCGGCAACCCCGAGCGCGTCAGTCCGCACATCTCGCCCGACGGCAGCCAGCTGGCCTGGATCGCGCCTCGCGACGGGGTGCTCAACGTGTGGGTCGCGCCGGTCGGCGCGGCCGGCGTGGACTGGGACGAAGCGAAGGCGGTCACCGAGGACACCGACCGGGGTATCCGGTTCTTCGCCTGGGCGTGGGACGGCAGGCACCTGCTGTACATACAGGACACCGGCGGCGACGAGAACTGGCGGCTGTACGACGTCGACATTGAGACGATGGCGCGACGCGACCTGACGCCGTTCGACGGCATCCAGGCGCGGATCATCGCCAGCCCCAAGAGCCACCGTGAGGAGGTGCTGGTCGGGATCAACCGGGACAACCCGCAGCTGCACGACGTCTACCGGCTCTCGCTCACGTCCGGCGAGCTGGCCAAGCTGATCGAGAACCCGGGATACGCCGGCTGGATCGCGGACGAGGACATGGTGGTCCGCGGGGCGCTCTTCCCGCTGCCCGACGGCGGGTTCGACGTGCTGGTCAGGGACGGCGCCGACGACGAATGGCGCACGCTGGTCACCATCCCGGCCGACGACGTCGCGGCCAGCGACGTGCTCGCGTTCAGCGGCGACGGCCGGTCCCTGCTGGCCATCAGCTCGATCGACACGGACACGGGCCGGCTGGTCAGGGTCGACCTCGGTAGCGGCGAGGCCGAGGTGCTCCTGGAGGACCCCGAGGCGGACGTGGCGGGCGCGATGCTCCACCCGGACACCAGGGACCCGCAGATCGTCGAGGTGCTCAAGGACCGCACCGATTACCACGTGCTCGACCCGTCGGTCGAGCACGATTGGGAGGCGATCCAGGCACTGCACCCCGGCGACCCGCAGCCGGCCGGCCGCGACGAGGCCGACAACACCTGGCTGATCGCGTTCACCGACGACGCCGGGCCGGTCCAGTACTACGCCTACGACCGGACCAGCCAGGCCGGCAGCTTCCTGTTCTCCAGCCGTCCCGAGCTCTCCCGGTATGACCTGGCCCGGATGGAGCCGTTCTCGTTCAAGACCCGGGACGGGCTGACCATCCACGGCTACGTGACCTTCCCGCCGGAATCGCTGGCAGGCGGCCGGTCCGGCCTGCCGACCGTGCTGAACGTGCACGGCGGGCCGCAGGCGCGGGACGTCTGGGGCTGGGATCCCGAGGCGCAGTGGCTGGCCAACCGGGGTTACCTGTGCATCCAGGTGAACTACCGCGGCTCGACTGGCTACGGCAAGTCGTTCGTGGCGGCCGGCGACCGCGAGTGGGGCGCCAAGATGCACGACGACCTGCTGGACGCGGTCCAGTACGCGGTCGATCAGGGCTGGGCCGACCCGGCCAAGGTCGCGATCTACGGCGGGTCCTATGGCGGCTACGCGGCCCTGGTGGGCGCGGCGTTCACCCCGGACGTGTTCTGCTGCGCGGTGGACATCGTGGGCCCGTCGAACCTACAGACGCTGCTGGAGTCGATCCCGCCGTACTGGAAGCCGATGGCGGCGGCGCTGTACCGGCGGGTCGGCAACCCGGAGACGGACAAGGAGTTCCTGTGGTCGCGCTCGCCGCTGTCCCGGGCCCGTGACATCCGCATCCCGCTGCTGATCGCCCAGGGCGCCAACGACCCGCGGGTCAAGCAGGCCGAGTCGGAGCAGATCGTGGCGGCGCTCAAGGAGGCCGGGATCGACTACGAGTACATGCTGTTCCCGGACGAGGGCCACGGCTTCGCCAAGCCCGAGAACCGGCTGAAGTTCTACGCCGCGGCCGAGCGCTTCCTGGCCAGGTACCTGGGCGGTCGTTTCGAGGAGTGATCCGCCTCAGGGGCGGGCAAGTGTCCCTCATGGGCCAGGCACGCGGGGCTGCTCCCGCCATCCGCCGCGCCGGGTCGGTGGCGCTTATCACCGCGTTCGTGGGGATGGCCGGCTGCGCGTCGTCCTCGTCATCCCCGGGCGGGGGCTCGACTCCGGGAACGGGCTCATCTCCCGGCCCGGCCAGCGCGAGCCCGGGCCTGTCCGTCCCGGGGACGCATAAGGCCACGGCCAGGTACCAGATCACCGCGCCGGTAAGCACGGTCGTGATCGTCAGCCACGTGGGGAACGTCACCGTGACCGGCGGCAGCGGGCCCGGCGTCTCGGTCACGCAGCAGGTCTACTACTCCAAGACGCCGCCGACCACCACGCGCACCGTCAGTGGCACGACCCTCACCGTCACGTACGACTGCCCCGGGCAGCTCGTCTGCGGTGTGGTCTATACGCTGGCCGTGCCGCGTTCGGCGGCGGTCCGGGTGACGGCCGGCGCCGGATCGGTCCGGCTGACCGGGCTGGCCGGGAGCGTGACCGCCAAAGTGGATGTCGGGCTCATCAACGCCACCGGCCTGACCAGCGCCTCGGTCAGCCTGACCACCCGCGTGGGCGGCATCAGCGCGACCTTCACCGCCGCGCCGACCGCGGTGCGAGCCTCGGCCAACGTCGGCGCGATCGCGGTGCACGTGCCCGGCACCACGTCCTACAAGATCGCCGCCGACGCGCGGGTGGGCAAGACGACCGTCAGCGCCCGGCAGAGCGCCTCATCCGGCCACGCCATCACCGCGACCACGGACGTCGGCGCCATCGTCGTCGCCCCGTCACCCTAGCGCCGGGCCGCCCCACGGGCCCCAGCCGCTTTATTGGTTAGATCCTGCACACCGGCGGGGTCGCTGTCGTGGTAGCCGACCGGGCCATATCCAGCGCCTCGCTGACGCTGGCAAAGGCCGGGGCAGTACCCACCTGGATCACCTCCTCCACGGGCTCTGGTCGCTGCTGGCGGTACTCCGCGTCCCGGGAGGGCAGGCTTCTAGGATCTGAATTCGATTCTACCGGCCCGGCTACGACACTTCCCGGCATCTACGCGCTATTCCGCGAAATTGGTACGCCTGGTTGAAATGTGATCTGTGATGTCACGTGAAAGTCGAAATCTGACTTTCACGGCTATCCAGACAGGGGCACATGCACTACATACGCTCGCGAGGCCGCGCGCAGTCAGGCTGGCGCGGCGGGCGCCTGGCGGCGCATGTGTGGGCCGAGACTGCGGCAGCCGCCGCTCACGCGGCGGCGACGCTGCCTGTTGAAGCTAAGGTCGCCACCCAGGGTCATGTGCTCCTGGTCGGCGATTTCCCGGCCACGCTGGCCGTGGAGGCTTCCCGTTGCTTGGATGACTCAGAGCATGGGGAGGTAACGGCCTAGTTCGTACTCGGTGACCTGGCGGCGGTACTCCTGCCACTCCGCGCGCTTGTTGCGCAGGAAGAAGTCGAAGACGTGCTCCCCGAGCGTCTCCGCGACGAGCTCGCTGTCCTGCATGACCCTGATGGCCTGGTCCAGGTCCTGGGGCAGCGGCCGGATGCCGAGCGCGCGGCGCTCAGCGGAGGTCAGCGCCCACACGTCGTCCTCGGCGCCGGGCGGCAGCTCGTAGTCGCCCTCGATGCCCTTGAGCCCGGCGGCCAGGATCACCGCGAAGGCCAGGTACGGGTTGCAGGCGGCGTCCACCGAGCGGAACTCGACCCGGGTCGAGTTGCCTTTCTGCGGCTTGTACATCGGCACCCGGATCAGGGCCGAACGGTTGTTGTGCCCCCAGCACACGTACGCGGGGGCCTCGCCGCCGGCGCCCGCGGTCCGCTCGGCCGCGCCCCACAGCCGCTTATAGGAGTTCACCCACTGGTTGCACACGGCGGTGATCTCCGGCGCGTGCTGGAGCAGCCCGGCGATGAACGCCCGCGCCGTCTTGGACAGCTGGAACTCGGCGCCGGCCTCGTAGAACGCGTTCTTGTCCCCCTCGAACAGCGACACGTGCGTGTGCATGCCCGAGCCGGGGTGGTCGGTGAACGGCTTCGGCATGAACGTCGCGTAGACGCCCTGCTCGATCGCCACCTCCTTCATCACCAGCCGGAACGACATGATGTTGTCGGCCGTGGTGAGCGCGTCGGCGTAGCGCAGGTCGATCTCCTGCTGCCCGGGCGCCCCCTCGTGGTGGCTGTACTCCACCGAGATGCCCATCGACTCCAGCATCGTGATCGCCGTCCGGCGGAAGTCATGGGCGATGCTGTGCGGGGTGTGATCGTAGTAGCCGCCGCTATCGATCGGAACCGGCTTCTCCCCGGCCTCGGGCCGCTGCCTGAGCAGGAAGAACTCGATCTCGGGGTGGGCGTAGAAGGTAAACCCGAGCTCGGAGGCCCGGGCCAGGTTGCGCTTGAGCACCCAGCGGGGATCGGCGTAGGACGGCGACCCGTCGGGCAGCAGGATGTCGCAGAACATCCGGGCGACGCCGGGGTACTCGCCGCGCCACGGCAGCAGCTGGAACGTGGCGGGATCCGGGCGCAGGATCATGTCGGCCTCGTAGACCCGGGCGAAGCCCTCGATGGCCGAGCCGTCGAAGCCGATGCCGTCGGCGAACGCGCCCTCGAGTTCGGCGGGCGCGACGGCGATTGACTTCAGCGTGCCCAGGACGTCGGTGAACCATAGCCGGACAAACCTGATGTCACGCTCTTCGAGCGTCCGCAGCACGAATTCTTCCTGCCTATCCACGGTATTCACCTTAGACGTTCCGCATCGCTAGACCAGCCTCCGCCGAGTGTGCCCGGCCAGTGTTACCCCGCGGTTCGAGTGTGCCCGGCCAGTGTTACCCCGCGGTTAAAGTGGCCGACGTTGACGCGCACCTGGAGCGGACCCATGTTGATCAACATCGGCGATGTTGTGGACGGCGCGCTCGTCAGCGCGATCGCGGTGGCCGGACGCCGGATCAGCGTGGCCGCCGCCGTTTGAACGACCTGACCGCCGCGCGCTGGTTCGAGACCTACCGGATGACCAGCGAGGCACCCGGCCTGCCTGAGCTGCCGGCCGCGCTGACGGAGCGTCTCGCCGAGGTCCTGCGCGGCGAAGAAGCCCAGGCCGCCCTGCACGAACTGCTGGCCGCCCGGCTGACCGACGCCCCCGAGGCCGATGCGACCGCAGCACGACAGGTGCTGAGCCTGACCCTGACCACCGCCGATGCCCGAGCGGCCCGGTTCGCCGAGGCGCTCGCTGGCTACTACGACGACCAGGTCTGCGCCCTGGTGGCCCGGCTGGAGGCGGACGATCTCCCGCTGCTGGCCCAGATCCGCAGCGAAGCCTTCTCCACCCGGATGATTAACATCCTGAACGCCATCGAGCGCCACACCGCCGCGCTCAGCGCCCGGCCGAACCAGCGCACCGAGTACAGCTTCCTGGTCAGCTACCGGCGCCACGTCGTCGACCAGCACGGCAAGCTCGAACCGCCGGATTTCGACCGCCGCCGCCGGGTACCGATCGCGGACATCTACGTTCCCACCAGCATCACCGAAGATCTCCCGCCGGAACGGAGGGCCCCATCGGGTCCCGGGGGGCCGATCTCCATGGACGTCTACGAGCTGGCTGCCAGGCTCGACCGGTCCGTGCTGCTCGGCGACCCGGGCGGCGGCAAGACCACGGCCGCGAACGTGCTGATGCACCATTTCGCCAGCGATCCGGCGAGCCGGGTCCCTTTCCTGGTGACGCTTAGGGACTACGCCGCCAAGGATCCCCCCGAACGGTCCGTGGTCGGTCATATCGAACACACGCTGGAGACCTTCTACCAGTGCCCCGCGCCGCCTGGGCTAGCGGACCTCTTGCTGCTGACCGGGCGCGCCGTCGTGATCTTCGATGGCCTCGACGAGTTGCTCGACACGGCCCGCCGCGCCGACGTGACGACCCGGGTCGAGCAGTTCGGTGTCGAGTACCCTCTCGCCCCGGCGCTCGTTACCTCCCGGCTGGTCGGCTATGACCAGGCCAGGCTGGATGACCGGCAATTCACCTGCTACCGCCTCGGCGGCTTCGCCGACGCTCAGGTCGCCGAGTACGCCCGCAAGTGGTTCGCCCAGGACACCGAGGCACGGGCGGCCGAGGCCGACGCGTTCCTAACCGAGAGCGAGAGCATCCGTGACCTGCGCTCTAACCCGCTCCTGCTCTCGCTCATGTGCATCCTCTACCGGGGCGAGGGATCACTACCGCGCGACCGGGCCGATGTGTACGGGCAGTGCGCGAACCTGCTGTTCCGCCGGTGGGACGCCCGCCGCCGCATCCACCGGGAGCTACGAGCCGGCCATCTGCTCGAACCGGCGTTGCGCCACCTCGCCTGGTGGCTGTTCTGCCGGAACGAAGCCCGGACAGCGGTCACCGAACGCGAACTCGTGGCCGAGACCACCGTATTCTTGCGCGGGCGCGGCTTCGAGCCGGAGGACGGCGCCAAGGACGCGGCTCGCGAATTCGTGGAGTTCTGCCGCGGCCGGATGTGGGTATTCAGCGACGCGGGCACCACCGCGACGCCGTTCACGGCCTGCCGCTGGCGTGGCTGCTCGCCAGTTGCCACGCCTGCCGGGCCATTGTCGATGAGGAAATCTCGGCCTTCATCGCCACTATGGTCGCGTCGGACGAGCCAGCCACGCACCTGAACGGACTCCGACTCGCTGTCTGGTTGGATGTCCCTCTATGGGGCTCCTGGGCTGGTCTTGGCCCGGATCTTCCGTGGGATGACCGGATGAGTTCCTTCTGGCAGGCACGAAGCGCGGAGAACGCCTCTGCATACGTCCGCGACATTATTTCCGCCGCTGCCGATGACCTGGGCATGAGATATGTCGCGCTCGAACGCGAACTCATCACCCCCGAGGAGGCCCTGGAGATGCGCGGGGGTCTCCTATCGCTGCTCCAGGGACAAGACATGGAGATCTTCGGCCTCCGCTACGGGGCGTATCTCATTCGAAGATTCCATACTTTCGCAAATGACCAGGACTATCCGGATGCCATCAGTGCCTTTACGGCGGTCGGGCATTACCTGGTCAACCACCCAAGACCACCCTGGATCGATGGAAGTGCCTATGACCGGTCACACTTCAAGTGGGCCAGGCTAGCGTGCGCGAATGCCAGGCCATCACTTCCCGGCCCTCTCGTGTACCTTGGCGCTGCCGCGACCCTGCTGCTGTCGGCCGAATCAGATCCAACCCCGCCCGCGCATCCGCTAGAAGGCGACCCGTCACGACTGGGGCCGTTCCACGAGCTGTACGCCTATATGGAACGGCGGCTGAAGCCGGGCCCGGGCCGGCCACTGCCCGATCTGCCGGTGCCGGATGCGTTCAAGCAGACGTTCGGGGACTGGGCGGAGGGGCAGGTCAACTTCACGACGCTCGATCGGGAAGCTGAGCAGGCGGGCGACGGGTAGTGAGCGGGGTTCGGCGGCGATTCTCGCCCGGCACGACGGGGCCCCCGGGGCGGAGGAGAGGCGGGAAACCCGGCCCGTTCGGGATATCTGGATACGGCCTAGGCTGGAACCGTGACAATGCTGAGGATTGCACTGGCCCAGGTCAATGCCACGGTCGGTGACCTGGACGGAAACGCCGAGCTGATCGTGGAGTGGACCCGCCGGGCGGCGGCGCGCGAGGCCAGGGTCGTGGTGTTCCCGGAGATGATGCTGACCGGGTACCCGGTGGAAGACCTGGCGCTGCGGGCATCGTTCGTGGAGGCGTCCATCGCCGCCCTGCACAAGGTGGCGGCGCGGCTGGCCGACGAAGGGCTCGGCGGGATCGCGGTGGTGACCGGCTACCTGGACCGGCGGACCGACCTGGCCCCGCGGACCGGGGTGCCGGCCGGCGCACCGCTGGACGCGGCGGGCCTGCTGCACGGCGGACGCGTGGTCATCACCTCGGCCAAGCACCACCTGCCGAACTACGGGGTGTTCGACGAGTTCCGCTACTTCGTGCCAGGCAACACGCTGCCGGTATTCCGGCTGGCGACCGAGTCCGGCGAGAGCGTCGAGATCGCGACCGCGATCTGCGAGGACCTGTGGCAGGACGGCGGGCCGGTGGCGGTCTGCCTGCGCGCCGGCGCGGGGCTGCTCGTGGTGCCGAACGCCTCGCCCTACGAGCGCGGCAAGGACGACGTGCGGCTCGACCTGGTGGTGCGGAGGGCGCGCGAGGCCAATGCCGCCCTGGCCTACGCCAACATGGTCGGCGGGCAGGACGAGCTGATCTTCGACGGCGACTCGATCCTGGTCGCCGCCGGCGGCGAGCTGGTGGCCCGCGGGCCGCAGTTCGAGGAGGCGCTGGTCGTCGCCGACCTGGACCTGCCGGCCGCGCCCGAGCCGCCGGCCGCGGACCAGCCGGTGGACGCGGGCGATGGCACAGTGATCACGATCAAGCGGGTGACGCTGCCGCTGTCAGGGCCGACCGCCGTCACCGAGGTCGAGCGGCCGGAGAGCGTTGCAGAGGCCGAGCCGTTCTGGCCGCGGCTGTCCGATCCGGCCGAAGTCTATGGCGCGGTGGTCCTCGGGGTCCGGGACTACGTGCGCAAGAACGGTTTCCGCTCGGTGATCCTGGCGCTGTCCGGCGGGATCGACTCGGCGCTAACCGCGACGATCGCCGCCGACGCGATCGGGCCGGACCGGGTCAACGTGGTGCTGATGCCGAGCCGGTACTCCTCGGATCACTCGATAACCGATGCCGAGGACCTGGTGCGACGGCAGGGACTGCGTGCTATGACGATCCCGATCGCGTCCATGGTGGACGCGTTCAGCGACGCGCTCACCCCGCACGGATTCCCTGAGAAGGGGCTTCCTGCGGAGAACCTGCAGGCCCGGGTGCGCGGGGTGGTGCTGATGGGGCTGTCCAACGCGGGCGGGCACCTGGTGCTCACCACCGGCAACAAGAGCGAGCTCGCGACCGGGTACTCGACGCTGTACGGGGACTCCGCGGGTGGGTTCGGGCCGATCAAGGACGTGCCCAAGACGCTGGTCTGGGAACTGTCCCGGTGGCGCAACGAGGAGGCGGCGCGGGTCGGGGCCACTCCCCCGATCCCGGAGAACTCGATCACCAAGCCGCCGAGCGCCGAACTCGCACCCGGGCAGATGGACACCGACTCGCTGCCGCCCTATGAGGTGCTGGACGCGCTGCTCGACGATTATGTCGAGAAGGACATGGGCACGGCCGAGCTGATCGCGGCCGGGCACGACCCCGATCTGGTCGAGCGGGTGGTCCGGCTGGTCGACGCGGCCGAGTACAAGCGGCGGCAGTATCCGCCGGGGCCGAAGATCAGCCAGAAGAACTTCGGCCGGGACCGGCGGCTGCCCATTACCAACCGCTGGCGCGAGCCACGCCCTTCATAACGGCGCGCTTCCTGACACTGAGATCACGAAGGGTTTACTACTCTATGCAGTAGTAAAGTCTTCGCGATCATGTTCGATTCACGCCAAGGAGGACCCCGGTTCCTGGCCCGAGAGGTCGGCCCGCTGGTGCGCTGAGCAGGCGACTCAGCTGCCACTCCGCCGTCAGGTCCACCCTCAGCGGGCCGCCAGCCCGAGCAGCAGCTCGTCCACGATGCGGGCGGCGAAGTCGCCGTTCAGCGAGCCGTCCGCGGCCTTCTCCTTGGCCAGGACGGTGCCGGTCAGCGCGAGCAGCGCGATCTCGACGTCGGTGTCGGCCCGCAGCTCGCCGGCCGCGATGCCATGGCGGATGACTTCCCGCATGGCGTCGTGCCGGGGCCCGATCACCGTCTCCTTGTACCGCTGCATCAGCCGCGGGTACTTCTGGCCCTCGCCGAGCAGCAGCGCGTAGCGGCGCGCCTTCCTCGGGTCGGCGCGGTCCTCGCACATCACCGTCATCTGGGCGACCAGATCGTCCCTGACGTTGCCGACGGGCTCGGGGAACGGCGACTTCATCGAGCTGAGCGCGGCGAGCAGCAGCTCCTCCTTGTTCGGCCAGCGGCGGTAGATGGTCGCCTTGCCGACCCCGGCGCGGGCCGCGACGGCCTCGACGCAGACGCCCTCGAATCCCTGCTCGGCGAACAGGTCGAGGGTGGCCTCGATGATCGCCTGTTCGGCCTGCTCGCTGCGCGGCCGGCCGGGCCGGCGGGTGGTTCCCGCCGGCCCGGCCTCCGTGCCAGTGCCGGGAGTGCCAGTGCCGGGAGTGCCAGTGCCGGGAGTGCCAGTGCCGGACCCCTGGTCCAGGATCACGGGCCGCATGGGGGGTCACCCCTCTCGCGGTGAGCTCTCGAGCATGTGCTGCTCTTCCAGTATGGCAAGCTCGGCCTCGTATGAGGGGTCAGCGCTGGCCAGCGCCGGCTCGGCGGCCTGGCGCGGCTTGCCCGGCATCCAGCGCAGCACCACGAATCCGCCTGCCAGCGCCAGCACCGCCGCGATCAGCGTGGTGATGCGCATCGAGTGCACGAACGCGTCGTTGGCCGGCCCGAGCAGCGACCGCCCGGACGTGCCGAGCTGCTGCGCGACCGCCTGGGTGGCGGTGATCGAGGACGACGCCGCGCTCCGGGCCGCGGTCGGCAGGCCGGTCAGCGACGGGCTGAGCGCGTTCCGGTAGAACTCGGCCAGGATCGAGCCGAGGATGGCGACGCTGAGCGCGACCGCCACCTGGCGGGCCGTGTTGGTCAGCGCCGAGCCGGCGCCGGCCCGCTCGCGCGGCAGCACGTCCATCACCGCGGCGGTAGCGGCCGGCATGGTCACGCCGATCGCCGCGCCCTGGATGCCGAACAGCACCCCGAGCAGCCAGATCGGACTCGCGGTACCGAGGGTGGCGTAACCCGCGATGGCGGCGGCCATGACGAACATGCCGGTCGCGCCGACCGCCTTGGCCCCGTACCGCTGGACCATACGGGCGCTGCGCGGCGACATCAGCAGCTGCCCGGCCGCGAACGGCACGGTCAGCAGGCCCGCCGCCAGCGGGGTGTAGCCCCGGACGTTCTGCAGGTAGAAGCTGGTGAAGAAGAAGACGCCGCCCATGCCGAAGAACACCAGGCCGAGCGACCCGATGGAGGCGGAGAGCCGCCGGTCACGGAACAGCCGCACGTCGAGCGACGGATGCTGGATCCGCGCCTCGTACCAGGCGAAGACGGCCAGGACGGCCAGGCCGCCGACGATCGGGCCGAGCACGCCCAGGTGCAGCCAGGAAGCGTTGTCCCCGCCCTCGACGATGCCGTACACCAGCAGCACCAGGCCCGCGATGGACAGCAGCACGCCCACGTAGTCGATCCCGCCGGCCTCGCGGTTGCGGGACTCCGGCACCAGGATCGCCGCCGCGACGATGCCCACGGCGGTCACCGGCACGTTGATCAGGAAGACCGAACCCCACCAGAAGTGGTCGAGCAGCAGGCCGCCGAGCACCGGGCCGGTGGCGATGCCGATGCCGACCGCCGTGGCCCACAGGCCGATCGCGCGGGGCCGTTCGGCCGGTTCGAAGACGTTGGAGATGATGGACAGCGTCTCGAACAGCGCCAGCCCGATCATGAGCATGCGCTTGCGACCGACCTTGTCGCCGATGACGCCGAACGTGAAGAGCAGGCCGGCGAAGACCAGCGTGTAGGAGTTGATGGCCCATTCGAGCTGGCTCTGACTCGCGCCGAGGCCCCCGCGAGGCTCGGCGATAGTCTTCATCGCCACGTTAAGGACCGTGTTGTCGATGACGATGGCGAGCAGCCCGACGATCAGCACGCTGAGAATCACCCAGCGGCGACGGTAGATGCTCTGCGAGTCCATGTGTCCCTTTCCCGGATCACTTGAAGCTTGTGCACCGGACCGGGAAGGTGCTGGCCTCGACGTGTGTTGTCGTGATCAGCAGCTTCCGGGCACCGGATCTATCGATACGGAACGGTCTCGTATCGGAATCTATTTCCGGCACCCCGGGGCTTTTCTATGTGATCCAGGTCACACCGGGCTGAGGCCCGCGATCGCCCGCAGGTCTCGCTCCTGTGCCGTCTCCGAGGGTGCCGAACGGTCGGCGGTTCCCGCCCTAGCGCCCGCCGCCTGCCCGGGCTGGGTTGCCGCCTGCCCGGCTGGCCTGGGTTTACGGGGTCACATCGGCTAGGCGGAGGATGCGGGTGTCCGGGTCGATGACCACGGTGAGGGTGATGGTGGCGTGTTCGCCGGCCAGTTCGGCCGCTGCCGAGGCGGTACCGTCGCCCGCCTTGAAGGCGCCGACCCGGCAGGGCCCCGCCCATACGGCGGCCATCCGCAGGCGGCGGGCCAGCAGGCCAGCGTCTACCCCGTCGGCCACCGGGATCGACGGGGGCCAGTCGCGCTCGCCGCTGTTCAGCCAGTCGACCACGGCGTCCAGCGTGACGCGCAGCGCCGAGCCCGCGGCGGGCGGCACGGCCAGCGTGAGCGACTGCACCCGGGGCGGCCGCTCCGGGTTGAGCTGGATCTGCGCCTGTACGGTGCCGCGCTCCCCCGCCAGCCACCAGCGGCAGTGGGCGGGTGTGTCGAACTCGGGTTTCCGCCCGGGATCGTCGCCGAACTCCCCGATGCGCTCGCGTATCAGGACGATCCTGCGCCGCCGCTCCTCGAACGGGGCGTCCATCGCCACATTCGGCGAGAACAGCCGCTGCGCCGCGCCGTCGTCCCAGGATCTGAGCAGCTGGCTGACCTCCTCGCGGGCGGCCAGCGTCTCCGGCCACGGACCGGGCGAGGCAATGGCCACGCTGTTTCCGTGGGCGGCCGGCCCATCCTGCCGTAGGACGGCCTCGAGCAGCCGCGCGGCCAGCGGGGCCATCGCCGCGTAGGTGCTGTTGCCCAGCGCGATCACGCCGGTCCCGGTGGCCGGGTGCCAGGCCATGTTGCTGCCGAAGCCTGGGTAGCCGCCGCTGTGGCTGACGATCCGGCCCAGGGCCGGGTGCTCGTCGACGAACAGCCCGAAGCCGTAGGTGGCCGGCGATGACGAGGCGCCGTCCCCGGGGAAGCTGGGCGCGATGGCCCAGCCGGTGAGGACCTGCGGCAGCTGCATCTCGCGGCGGCTGGCCCGCCGGACCGGATGCGTGTCGTCGTCCTGGCCGGGCGGGAATGCGGCGGCAAAGCCCGCCACCCAGCGGGTGAGGTCGCGCACGCAGCTGAAGACGCCGCCCATCGGGGCGAACGCTCCGGCCGGGTCGAAGGCCAGCTCGGACCACCCGCCCGGCGAGCGCCGGTAGCCGCGGGCGACGCCCCCGGGCCCGGCGGCCTGCCGCGGGACCTCGAATTCCTCTACCTCATAGCCGGTGCGCGTCATGCCCAGCGGCCTCAGCAGCCGGTGCCGGACGAAGTCCGGGTAGGCCATGCCCGTGACGGCCGTAATGACCCGGCCCAGGATCGCGTAGCCGAGGTTGGAATACTCGAACCGGGTGCCCGGCGCGCAGTTGAAGCTCACGCCCTTGCTGAGGAAGTGCGCGAAGTCCTGGAGCGGAAGGCCCTGCTGGCGGTCGCCCCACGGGTCGTCGGTCGGGAAGCCCGCGGTCATCGTCAGCAGGTGCCTGATCGAGATCCGCGCCGCGTCCGGGCTCACCGGCGGCCAGTCGCGCAGCTCGGGCACGTAGTCCTCGGCTGGGTCCTCGAGCCTCACCACGCCGTCGTCGCGCAGGGTCAGGATCGCGGCGGCGGTAAAGCTCTTGGTCATCGAGGCGATGCGGAAGACCGTGCCGGCGTCCGGCCGCGGTCCGCCGATGTGACGCTCGCCGAGCCCGGCCGCGTGCACCAGCTCACCGCCCGCCACGATCCCGTACGCCAGTCCGGGCTGGCCTGCGCGCCGGTGATAGCCCGCCGCCAGGGCGTCCACATGGGCGAAATCAACCATCGCCCTAGTCTTACAGACCTTCGTCCGTACCGCTCGGCCCTGTCGTCGTGCCATCATCTAACTGTCCGGGTACGCCGCTGGGGCGACACGAGGCACGGAGGTCGACCAATGTCACAGCGCACTTCTGCAGTCATGGCCGCGACAGGACCGCGGACCACGCCGGAACCGCTTTACGGCGGAGCCAGCACCGGCCGCCGGGTGACCGTCCGCGATATTGCCGCGGCGAAGGCCCGCGGCGAGAAGTGGCCCATGCTCACCGCGTATGACGCCCTCACCGCCGGGATCTTCGACCGGGCCGGGATCCCGGTGCTGCTGGTCGGCGACTCCGCCGCGATGGTGGTCTACGGGCACGACACCACGATCCCGGTTACCGTCGACGACCTGATCCCGCTGACCGCCGCGGTGGTGCGGGGCACCCGCCGGGCGCTGGTCGTAGCCGACCTGCCGTTCGGCTCTTATCAGGCCTCCCCCGGCGCCGCGCTGGCCGCCGCGACCCGGTTCCTGAAGGAGACCGGCGCGCACGCGGTCAAGCTCGAGGGCGGGGAGCGGGTCGCCCGCCAGGTCGAGGACCTGGTCGCGGCCGGCATCCCGGTGATGGCGCACCTGGGCCTGACCCCGCAGTCGGTGAACGCGTTCGGCGGCTACCGGGTGCAGGGACGCGGCGAGGACGGCGAGAACCTGCTGCACGACGCCAAGGTGCTGCAGGCGGCGGGCGCGTTCTCGGTGGTGCTCGAGTGCGTGCCCGAGGCGCTGGCCGCCCGGGTGACCGAGGCGCTGACCATCCCCACCATCGGCATCGGGGCCGGCCCGGGCTGCGACGCCCAGGTCCTGGTCTGGCAGGACATGGCCGGCCTGTCGCCGCGGACCGCCAAGTTCGTCAAGAAGTACGCCGACCTGGCCACCGTCTTGTCCGAGGCGGCCACCGCCTTCGCCGACGACGTCACCAGCGGCGCCTTCCCCGACGAGGCGCACTCCTACCGGTAGGGCGGCGAGAAACCAGGACCGTTCGGTACCAGGCTTGTCATTACTCCGCGACACGTTCTCAGATTTCCGTGTCCAGGCGGGCATGGGCTGCGAAACTAGGCGAGATGCGCGACACGCCGTGTCACTGAGCCGCAACATGAGTGACTACGCACACAAATTCGAGATAATCGACTCGATTAGGTTGGCTGATCGCAGGAGTGGAGCGTTAGGTGATCAAGACATCGAGGCCCGGCCGTGACGGCACTATCCGCGTCACGTTCGCGCTGCCCATCGACGACCCGGGCGGAGCGGTCTCCGTGGTGGGGAACTTCAACGACTGGAACCCGTACACCCATCCGATGCGGAAGCGCGCGAACCAGACCCGGAGTGCGGCGGTGACGGTCCGGGCCGGGAGCACTCTGCACTTCCGGTACCTCGCTGAGGGCGGCGTCTGGTTCGACGACGAGACCGTCGACGCCCAGCACGGCCCCAACGCCGTGATCACGGTCTGATTCAGCGGCTGCCGTTACCCCCCGGCCGGGACTCGGCCATGTGCATCCTGATGATCGAGTCGAAGTCCGGGTCGGGGGTCAGGCCCAGCCGGGCCGCCCGGTCGGCGCGGACCCGGGCCGGCCAGCTGGCGACCATCCGGGCGATGTCCGGATCGGGCACCCAGTCGATCAGCGCGCTCACCTCTGGCCCGGCTACCCGGGCCAGGGCGCTCGACATGTCGGCGAGGCTAATGGTGAGCGCGGGCAGGTTGACCGCGGTTCGGCCGCCCCAAGCCTCGTCGCTAGCCGTGGCGGAGCTCAGGAGCCCGTCGATGGCCTTGGCCGGTGAGGCGAGCGCGACTTCGGTCTCCGGGGTTACCGGGCAGATGGCCCGCTGTCCGGCCAGAGGCTCCCTGATGACGCCGGACATAAAGCCGGACGCCGCCGCGTTGGGCCGTCCTGGGCGCACGCTGACGCTGACCAGGCGCAAGGCGCGGCCGCGCAGGAATCCTTTCCTGGTGTAGTCGGCCAGCAGCTGCTCACCCATGGCTTTCTGCGCACCGTAGCTGGTCTGCGGATTGGGTCGGGTCTGGTCGTCCACCACCTCGGGGAGCGGCAGGTCTGCGGAGCCGCCGAAGACCGCCAGCGAGCTGGAGAACACCACCACCGGGCTGGTGCCCACCGCGCGGGCGGACGCCAGCAGCGCCTCGGTGGCACGAAGGTTGGCCCGGATGCCCAGGTCGAAGTCGGTCTCGCACTCGCCGCTGACCGCCGCGGCCAGGTGGAAGATCACGTCTGCGCCGGACAGCGTGTCCGGTCCGCTCGTGAGCGGGTCGAGCAGCTGACCGAGATCACCCTGGATCGCCGTCACACGCTCGTCGGCGGCCAGATCCGGCGGGCCGGGGGCCTGGTCGATGAGCGTCACCCGGGACAGCGGACGGGCCCCGCCGCCGGCCAGGTCGAGCGAGCCCGCCGCCAGCAGTTCCCTGGCCAGCCGCGAGCCCAGGAACCCTGCTCCCCCGGTAATCACTACGTTAACCACGGCGCTCCCTTGAATCACGGGGTGGATGCCGCCTTCATGCTGCTAGAGCTGCTAGAGCGACATGAAAGCGGCACCCACACCCTATGACGCGCGATGGGGCGCGCCGGGGAGCGGGGCGTCAGCCCGTGCGGGCGATGGTTTCCTCGATCGCGGCTTGCACCTCGGCCGGGCGCTCCATGTGCGGCATGTGCCCGGCGCCGTCGATCAGGTGGCGGACCGCGCCGGCCACCGACTCGGCCTGCGCCGCCGGGATGATCCGGTCGGCGCGGCCCCAGACCACGGAGACCGGCATGGCGCCGCCGCCCGCGGCGAGCACCGCGGCGAGCGCCGCGGCCGAGTCACCGCGCTGGGCGTCGCCGTCCAGCAGCGTGCCCAGCAGGGCGTGCAGGGACTCGTCCACGCCGTCCAGGCGCTTGTAGGCGAGCAGGTCATCCACTAGCTGACGGGTGACCAAGCTCTCCTCGGCGAAGAGCTGGCCGGCCACCGGCTTGAGCTCGCGCCGCGTCTGGGCGTCGGCGAAACCGCGCAGGTACCCGGCGTTGATCTCGGCGCCGAATCCGGACGGCGCGATCAGCGTGAGCGAGGCGATCCGCGCCGGGTCGCGGGCGGCGACCGCGAGCGCGACGGCGCCGCCCAGGGAGTGGCCGACCAGGTGCGCGCGGTCGGCGCCGAGGGCGTCGAGCACGCCGGTCACGGCGTCGGCCAGCACGCCGAGCGTGCCGTCCCCGACGTCCTTGGCCGAGGTGCCGTGCCCGGGCAGGTCCAGCGCGTACACCCGGTACTTCGCGGCCAGCGGCTCCTGCAGGAACAGCCAGGAGTTCCGGTCGCCACCGTAGCCGTGCACGAGCAGGATCACGTCGCCGTCCGCACCGGCCCCGGCAAAGCTGATCTTGCGCCCGCCGACGTCGGCTGTCCGGAGCTCGGCACCCCCGTCGGCGTCGTCGGGCACGCCCGCGTCGATCACCGCGCGCGCCTCGAGCACGGCGGCGTCGAGGGCGTCGTCGCTGACCTTCGCCGGGGCGATCAGCGCGATCGTGCCGCTGACCGGCACGTCCTCACCGACCCGGGCGACGATGCGGCGCACCGTCCCGGCGTCGGCGGCTTCCAGGGTGCCGGTGATCTTCTCCGTCTCGATGTCCGCCAGGTCGTCGCCGACCTGCACCTCGTCCCCCTCCGCGACGGCCCACGCGGTGATCTTGCCGAGCTGCATCGACAAGCCCCACTTCGGCATCGTCACGGCAACGATCCCGTCATCGGTCAACGGGACCACCCGGTCACCGTCTTGACGCCGTTCACCACGCGCTGCGCGTCCGGGATGTAGATGTCCTCGAGCGCGGTGGAGAACGGCACCGGGGTGTGCGGCGCGGTCACCATCTCGATCGGGGCCCGCAGCGAGCCGAACGCCTTCCGGGCGACCAGCGCCGAGATGTCCGTGGCGATGTTGCACCGCGGGTGCGCCTCGTCGACCACGACCAGCCGGCCGGTGCCCTCGACGCTCTCCAGTACCGTGTCCTCGTCCAGCGGGCTGGTGGTGCGCAGGTCGATGACCTCGCACTGCACGCCGTCCGCGGCGAGCTGCCCGGCGGCCTCCAGCGAAGTGTGCACCATCCGGCCCAGGGTCACGATCGTGACGTCACCGCCCTCGCGGACCACGTTGGCCTCGCCGAACGGCACGACGTAGCTCTCCTCGGGCACCGGGCCCGAGGAGTCGTAGAGCGCCTTGTGCTCGAAGAACATCACCGGGTCGTTGTCCCTGATCGCCTGGATCATCATGCCCTTGGCATCGTACGGGGTGGCGGGCAGGACGACCTTCAGCCCGGGGATGTGGGTGAACAGCGGATACAGGCACTGGGAGTGCTGGGCCGCGGCCCGCAGCCCGGCCCCGTACATGGTGCGGATCACGACGGGGGTGATCGCCTTGCCGCCGAACATGTACCGGAATTTCGCGGCCTGGTTGTAGATCTGGTCGAAGCAGACGCCCATGAAGTCGACGAACATCAGCTCGGCCACCGGGCGCATCCCGGCCGTGGCCGCGCCGATCGCGGCGCCGATGAACGCCGACTCCGAGATGGGGGTGTCGAGAACCCGGCCGGGGAACTTGTGGTACAGCCCCTTGGTCACGCCGAGCACGCCGCCCCAGGCGTCGTCATCACCGGGTGCCCCGGCTCCGCCGGCGTTGTCCTCGCCCATCACGATGACGGTCTCGTCACGCTCCATTTCCTGGGTCAGCGCCTCGTTCAGGGCCTCGCGGTAGGTGATGTTCCGTGCCATGGCCAGAGCCTCCCGTCAGTAGCGCACGTAGACGTCGGTAAGCAGGTCCGCCTCCGTGGGCAGCGGCGCGGCCTTCGCCTCGGCGACCGCCCGGTCGATCAGCGCCCCGACCTCGGCGTCGACCGCGTCGAGGTCCGGGCGGGCCAGCTCGCCGGTCTCGGTCACCCGGCCGGCGAAGCGCTTGAGGCAGTCGAGTTCGGCTCGCGCGTGCTCGACCTCGCTGGCCCGGTAGGTCTGCTGGTCGCCCTCGAAGTGGCCGAAGTAGCGGGTGAACTTCATCTCGATGAGCGTCGGCCCGCCGCCCTCCCGGGCCCGGGCGATCGCCTCGCTGGCCGCCTCGTGCACCGCGAAGAAGTCGAACCCGTCCACGATGACGCCTGGCATGCCGAACCCGGCGGCCCGGTCGGCGATGTTGTCGCTGGCCACCGACCAGGTGCTGGACGTGCTCTCGGCGTAGCCGTTGTTCTCGGCCACGAAGACGGCCGGCAGGTTCCACACCGAGGCCAGGTTCATCGACTCCAGCGTGGTGCCCTGGTTGCTGCCGCCGTCGCCGAAGAACGCGACGCTGACGCCGCCGTGGCCCTTGAGCTTGGCGGCCAGCGCCGTCCCGCAGATCAGCGGCGGGCCGCCCCCGACGATCCCGTTGGCGCCGAGCATGCCCTTCGACAGGTCCGCGATGTGCATGGAGCCGCCCTTGCCGTGGCAGCTGCCGGTCTTGCGGCCGTAGATCTCGGCCATCATCTCGCCGACGTCCACGCCCCGGGCGATGCAGTGGCCGTGCCCGCGGTGGGTGCTGGCGATGGTGTCCCGGTCGTCGAGGTTGCTGCAGACGCCGACGGCCGACGCCTCCTCCCCCGCGTACAGGTGGACGAACCCGGGGATCTCGCCGGTCGCGAACTCCGCATGCACCCGTTCCTCGAACTCGCGGATGGTCCGCATCGTCCGGTAGACGTCCAGCAGGTGCTCTGGAGTCAGAGTCTTCCGCTCAACCGTGTCGGTCATTGTTCTCCTCCCTGGGTTTGGTGGATTGAGGCCAGCAGGCCGAGGCGGGCGCTTGCCGCGAGAACGGCAGGCACGTCCACGCAGCGGGGCCCGTCCGGCCGCAGCCGCACGGCCGGCTCCTCGCCCGGCCGGAAGGTCAGCTCCCTCTCGCCGTCCACGGCGATGACGCCGGCCCGCGCGTCGACGCGGTGCACCGAGCCGGGGCGCATCGGCTCGATCTCGCCCACCCCCACCGGCACGACCAGGCCCGGCGCGATCGGGGCGAGCACCTGCCGGGGGGCGCCGGCGGCCAGCCGCGCGGTGACCCCGTGCGGTTCGTGCCGCGCGACCGGCGACAGCTGGCCCAGCACGCTGGACAGGCCGATCGCGTCGGGTTCGGCGAAGGCGCAGAACAGCTGCGTCACGGTGGCCGGATCCCAGACCGCGCGTGCCCCGACGTGGCGCTCGGTGGACACCGCGACGTCCACCAGCGCGGTCTCGGCCCGGTCCCCGGCCCGGACCTCGAGCAGCTTGGCCCGGCTGGTCGCACCGTCGGCGGGCACCGCCCCGGTGGCGACCAGGCCCGCGGCCAGGCCCGCGATGGTCGCCTCCCGGACCGCGGGGAACACGTTGTTGGTGCCCGTCGACAGGGCCAGCATCGGCACGTCGCCCACGGCGGACGCGGCCACCCGGGCGGTGCCGTCGCCGCCGAGGCAGACGATGACCCGGGTGCCCTCGGTCACCATGCGCCGGACGGCGTCCACCGTGTCCTGCGCGGTCTGCCTGATCGGCTGGCCGTCGAGGAACTCGACCTCGGGCCAGCGGGCGTCCTGATGGCGCCGCCGCTGGATGGCCCGGAACACCGCGGCGGAGATACCGCCGAGGTCGGTGCTGAGCAGCACCCGGTGCACGCCGACCGCGCCGAACGCGGTGAGCATGCGCTGGATCATGTTGGCCTTCTCGGACGTCGGGAACACCGAGGCCTGCGTGACCAGGCGGCGGATGTCGCGACCGGAGAGCGGGTTCGCCACCACGCCCACGATCGCGTCACCCAAGGCGCCCACCTCCTCGCCCCACTTTGCTCGCCTGCCGCCGAAAAGTGAATACCTGTACGCTGCACCTGTTCCGCGGGGCCAAGCTGCGCCTGGTCGACGTCGATCCAGGCCTCATCGAGCAGGCCCTGCGGCCGGGCCACACGCTCGTCGCCCGGATCCGGCTGACCGACGCCAAGGGGAACCCGATCTGCGCCCGCGTCCACCCTCCGTACCTCACCTGGTCCGCCGTCGCGGACGGCGCGGGCTAGGGCACTGGTACCGGCTGGATGACCACCGGGCCGAGGGTGGGATCGAGCTCGGTGGCCTGGGAGACTCCAGTCGGCGTGAGCACGTCCACGGCCTTGGGCACGGTGTTCGGGTCGGCCGAACAGACCGGCGCGGTTCCGCCGGACGCACACACTCCGAACGAGAACGCCCCCGGGGTTGGGGTGAAGCTGCGCGCCTGGTCGGGGCTGAACCCGTCCTGGCCGGTCAGCACCACGCTGAAGCCCCAGCCGGACCCGGGGGTGCCGAACTGCGCCTCGGGCAGGGCGATGGTGATCGTCTTATCGGCCTGCACGGCCAGCGCGGACGCGGCGCCCACGCTGCCGCCGCCCGCGTTGACCCAGACCGGCGAGGCGAAGCCCTGCACCTCGACCCGCTGGCTCCAGGCGCCGGCCGACGCGATCGCGTAGTTGCGGGAGGCGAACGCCGCCTGTGTGGAGGTGGACGCGGCCCCCGGCACGTGTACGTAGACGTCGAGCAACTGCGCCCCGTCGGTCTGGCCGAACGTGGGGTCGAGGTTGCGCAGCGTGGCGCGCAGGTAGGAGAAGGTGCCGTCGCTGAGGACCTGGAACCTGGTCATGTCGAACGCTCCGGCGTGGAAGTCGGAGGCGGTCGGGTACTGGTAGGTGCCGGGCCCGTTGTCGTCGCCGGAGGGGTCGGTCACGTCGAGCACGGTGCTGCCGCCACCCTCGTTGGTGACGGTGACCTGGGCGTAGCCGGTGCTGCGTCCCCCTTTCGCGGTGGCGGTCACGGTGATGGCGTTGCCGCCGAAGCTGACCGGCACGGTCGCCGAGAAGGACCCGTCGGACGCCGCGGTCGTGCTGGTCACCGTGGCCGGGGCCCCGGTCGTGGTGTCGGCCGACGCGATCGTCACCGCCGCTCCCGGCGCGGTCTTCCCGGTCACGGTGGTGGACGTCACCGCCAGCGTGCTGCCGTCGGCCGGCGCGGTGATCGTCACCGGCAGTGTGCCGGGCGGCCCGTGAATGACGTAACGCGCGGTGGTGACGGCCGGGGTGTCCACGTTGCGGCCGGCGCCGAGGGAGGCGATGAGCCGCACTTCCTGCGCTTGCGCCCAGGTCAGCGGGGAGGCCGAGCCGGCCGCCTTCCCCTTGGTGAACCCGATCGAGGCGGTGGCCGGGTCGCTGCCGTACGGCGAGGGGGCCAGGTCCGGGTCTTCCCAGGCCTGCTCGGGCACCAGTCCCACCCCGGACGAGAAGTTGATCACGGCCTGGAGCAGGGCCTGAGCGCCGCTCGCCGATCCGGCGGCGAGGTCGGACTCGGCGCGCTCACCGGACAGGTTCGGCCACAGGTGCCCGGTGCCGACCCCGGTCGGCGCCCAGGGCGCGCCGGCGACCTGGCACGATGACTGGCTGGGCTGGTAGCAGTCGCCGTATCCGTCCGCGCTGCCCTTGGCGGCATCGTTGCCGTACCGGTAGTAGCCGGTGCCGCTCGGGGTGGACACCGCGATCTGCTTGTCGAGCACCCGCAGCGAGGCCTGGACGTCGGAGTCGGTGACCGGAAGCTCGCCCAGCCTGACCAGCTCCTGGAAGCCGCCGTCGATGACGGCGCGCTGATCCAGGGTGGGACCGCCGTTGCCGAGGTTGTAGCTGATGGCGGCGTTCGGGTCGCCGGTCTTGGACAGCCGGATGAAGTAGCGCGGGGCGTCCGGACCAGTAGTCGTCACCGTCCAGGACTTGATGTTCCGCTGGAAGTCGTCGGCGGTGGCCTGGTAGAGCCGGGCCCGGGCGGCGTCACCGTGGCTCGCGGCGATGGCCGACGCGGCGGTCAGCCCGGCGATCTCGGCCGCGATCGTGGACGGCGAGTAGCCGGACTGCTCCTCCCAGCGCTCGACGCCGTCGGACGGGCCGTGGGCGACCAGGAAGTCCGCGGCCGGCTCGATGTGGCCCTTCCACAGAGCGGCGTCACCGCCGAGCCCGGCCAGGTACGCCATCAGGATCGGATAGGCGGCCTCGTCCAGCTGGAGGCCGCCGGTGTCCGGGGCGGCCTTGCCGTTCAGCAGCGAGTTGCGCGGCATGGACCCGTCCGGGAGCTGCTGGCGGTCAAACAGGAACAGCGTCGCCGCCCGGGCCGTGGCCACGTCGCCGTCGGCCACCAGCCCGGTGAAGGCCTCGTACAGGTCCCGGGCGAACACCTCACGGTAGGAGCCGAAGTAGGACGGCTCGCCGCCGGCGAACGCCCCGGCCGGCACCGACTGGCCCCACGGGCTGGCCAGGGAGGCCACGACCGCGCCCGGGTAGGTCTTGTCCTCGCTGGCCTTGAGCACGTTGGCGGACAGGTAGTAGCGGCCGGCCAGGCTGGCCGCCCGGGCGGCCGGCGGGCGCAGGCCCGCGTCGTAGCTGACCCAGCCGTGCAGGTAACTCGCCGCAGTCTGGCCGAACGGATGGGCCAGCGACGCCCTGGCGACCGACATTGACTGGGCCTGGGTCCGGCCGAAGCCCAGCGCGAGCGTCACCTCGTGGCCGCGGCCCGGGGTCACGCTCTCGGTGGCCGCGATGTGGCCGTCCGGCGCTGAGGTGTACGGGGTCAGCGTGTGCGTGGTATCCAGCTCGTTCAGCCCGTCGCTGGCGGTACCTGCGTAGCCGACGCTCGCCGCCTGCGCGGACGTGCCGGCCAGCGCCATGTAGGTCGGCACCGCGTAGTCCCGGTTGGCCGCGTTGGTGACCGTGTTCGTGCTGAAGACCACCGGAACCCCGCTGGGATCCACCACCCCGGAGTTGGCGCCCGCGTTCTGGTCGCCGCCGCCGCCGTTGCCATTGACGTGGGCGTCGAGCCGGGCGTACAGGTGCAGCCGGGCCAGGTTCGCACCGGACCCGGGCAGCGCCTGCAGCCGGGTGTTCATCAGGACCGTGTCGCTGGCCGGGTCGGTGATGTACGTGGTGACCAGCCGGTATCCGTGCACCGCTTCGGTGGAGGTCACGGTGCAGGCCATGCCGGTCGGGTCGGCGGCGACCGTGTAGGTCATGTCACGGGCCTGCAGGTCGGTGAACGTGGCCCCGTCGGTGACGATGTACTGCAGCGTGCTCACGTCTGTGTTGTCGATCGTGGGCTCGTAGACGTCGGAGAGCACCCCGCCGGCCACGGTGTACCAGACCTTGGATCCCTGGCCCGCGGCCGTGCCCAGGCAGTCCTTCCTGGCCAAGTCGAAGTACGAGGGCGCCCCCGGTGCCCCGGGCGCCGCCGCCGCCGTGGCAGCGCTGGCCGCCGGGATGGTGAGCGCCATGGCGGCTACCAGGACCGTGCTGACGGCGAGCGGGGTGAAACGGCGTCCGCGTACCATGACGAACCCTCCCTCGTAACCTGCCGAGCGTCCCGCCCCCTGCCGCGAACGTCAAGCAACAATGCCGGACGTAAAGTAACAATCCGGTCGCGATACGGCGATCAGGTGCCGGACGGCTCGGGAGCGCTCCTCGACCGCGGGGGCCGGCGCCTCAGCCAGAAGAACAACAGTGCCAGCGGCAACACCAGGCCGCCGATTCCGTAGACGATGAACATGGCCGGGCCGTCGATGTGCCTGACCAGCCAGCCGAAATTCTGGCCGAAGAACCCGGTCACGAACGTAAGCGGGAGGAAGACGGTGGCCAGGATCGTGAGCTGCTCGATGGTGGAGTTCTGCTGGACGCTGACCTTGGTCTGCTCGACCGAGATCACCGCCATGTTGGCCTGGAGCACCGTGGTCAGCACATCACGCTGGTCGGTGATCTCCTCGTCGACTAGGAGCAGATGGTCCCGGACGTCGCGGAAATAGGGCCGCAGCTTCTTGTGGGCGCCGCGCTCGACGATGGCCGTCACCGCGAGCAGCGGGTGGACGGCGCGGTAGAAGTCGGTGGCCTCGTTGCGCAGCGAGTAGATCCGCTCGGTCGGCGCGACCGCGCCGGAGAACACGGTGGCCTCGATCTGGTCGATGTCGTGCTCGAGCCCGGCGACGACCGGAGCGTACCCGTCCACCACCTGATCCATGATGGCCCAGAGCGCGGATGAGCTGCCCGCCGCCAGCAGCTCCGGCCGCTGCTCCAGTCGCTGCCTGGCCTCGCGCAGCTCGCTGGCGATTCCCTGCCGCACCGCGATCACGAAGGTCGGTGAGAGAAACACGCTGATCTCGCCGAACTCGACTTCCTCGGCGTCGTCGTCATAGCGCGCCGTGCGCAGGATGACCAGTTGGACGTCCTTGTCGTAGGTGTCGATCTTCGGCCGCATGTGCATGTTCTGCGCGTCCTCGACCGCCAGTTCGTGCAGGCCGAATATGTGCCGGACCTGGGTCAGCTCCTGTTCATCCGGCTCGAACAATCCCAGCCAGACAAAGCCGCCCTCCCCGGACCGGGCCGCCGCCTCCTGTAGCGACATCGGGCCCACGTCAGATCGGCGGCCGTCCAGGTAGTAAGCGCAGTCAACGATCATGTCGGGGACCCTCCTTGTCAGCTGGGGCAGATACCCGCAACCAGGATCGCGGATCGGTCTGACGATCCGCGTTGCGGGGCACGGCGAACTACGGCAGCGTTGTCGTAGCTGCCAACCTTCCCGGAGAGAAACGCAATGCCATCCAAACCGCTGGAGCCAGGCGACCCCGTGCGCCTGGGCCGTTTCGAGCTCCTCGGACGGCTCGGCGAGGGCGGGCAAGGCGTCGTCTACCTCGGGCGCGGAACGAACCCGGGCGAAGAGCGGGTCGCGGTCAAGGTGCTGCGGTCGACCGTCGATGCCAACGTCCTGGAGCGGCTGGCCCGCGAGCTCGACGCCATTCACCAGGTCCAGCCGTTCGTCACGGCCGGCGTGATCGAGGCGTCGGCGGAAGGCGACCGGCGCTACGTCGTCAGCGAGTTCATCGACGGCCCGTCGCTGCAGGAGCGGGTGGACGACCGGGGCCCGCTGTCAGAGGGTGACCTGCAGCGCCTCGCGGTCGGAACCGCCACCGCGCTGACCGCGATCCACGGTGCGGGGGTGGTGCACCGCGACTTCAAGCCGGCCAATGTGCTGCTCGGGCCAGACGGCCCCCGCGTGGTCGACTTCGGCATCGCCCGGCTCACCGACGCGGCGACGATCACCAGCGGGCTCATCGGCACCCCGTCCTACGTGGCACCCGAGCAACTGGCCGGCAGACGCCCGACCAGCGCCGTCGACATATTCGCCTGGGCGGTGACGATGATCTACGCCGCCACCGGCCAGCTGGCGTTCGGCGCCGACAGCGTGCCCGCCGTCATGCACCGGATCATGTACGAAGAGCCGGACGTGAGCGCCCTGCCGCCGTCCCTGCGGGGCGTCGTCCTGGAGTGCCTGGACAAGGATCCGGCCCGGCGCCCGGGCGCCCGCGATCTGCTGCTCCGCCTGGTCGACCCGTCGGCGCCGCGCACCCCGGCGGGCCCGCCAGCCGACAACCTAGTCGACTCGGTCCCGCACACCGGACCGGTGTACCCGCCGGCCGGACTGACGTTTCCCGGGCACGTGCCGACCCAGCTATCCGTACCCGGCCAGGCTCCTGCGCGGTCCCGGCGGACGCCGATTCTGATCGCCGGAGGCGCCGTGGCCGCCGCCATCGTCGTCCTCGCCGTGGTGCTGCTCACCCGGGGATCACCGCCCGCTTCCCCGGCCGACTCCGAGCGCAACTCGCTGGCGGGCAGTGCCAGCAGCCCCGCGGCCACGGTGCCGCAGACCACGTCGGCCCCGCCGGCTACCAGCGGGGCCACGATCCCGGCCGCGTTCGCGGGGATCTGGAAGGGCACGGCGACGATGTCCCCTGTCGGCGCGACGACGATCTCGCTGAAGAACACCATCAAGTTCACGTTCGTAGCCGGCGCACGGACCGTCCACGAGGACAACCAGGATTGCACCAACACCCTCACCCTGACCAGGGCGACGGATACCACACTGGTCTTCACCGAGCCGCAGACCGCGAACTGCGTCGCGGGCACCGCGACGTTCACCCGGCATGGCACCAGCCTGGCCTACCGCTGGACCGACAACATCGAGCAGAACACCGCCACGCTGCGCAAGTCCTGAGGGCCGGGCCGGAATCAGCCGCGCCAGCGAAACCAGGCCACGGCGAGCAGGTAGGCCAGCCCGCCGACGGCTGCCCGCCCGCCGCGACCCGCTAGCCCCACGTTTCACAGCCGCGTCCGGGTAACTGCCGCCCCACCTGCCCTCACCTGGCCGGGGCCGCCGCACCCCGTTAATCACACCTGGCACCCCCTGCACAGCAACATCAGCGCACCGTGCCGTCGAACCACGACGATGTGGCTCTGTGGTGGTTCTGACCATGACGATGTGACACTGTCGTGGTTCGCAGCGGCCCCTGCGGCCAGCTCGATGTTGCCCGTGCGCGCTTGCGTGCAGGTGATGTCTTGGTGAAAGATCACGCGATTCCGGCTCGGTAGCGGTCGGTCCAGGTAGCGTGGCGAGCGATGAGCCTGCGGTTCGCCATGGTCACCGACACGCACGTCGGGATGACCGGGGCCTCGGTGGAGCGGCTGCGTCCGGTGTACGCGGCCATCGCCCGGCGCGCACCCGACTTCGTGCTGCACTGCGGGGACATTACCGACACCGGGCTGCCGGGTGAGTACGAGCGGTACTGGCAGACGGTCCCGGCCGCGCTGCGTGGCCGGATCAGGCATGTGCCGGGCAATCACGAGGTGCGGTGGGACCCGACGGCCAAAGGGCTCTACCGGGAGCAGTTCGGCGCCGCGCCGTACTCGTTCGACGCGGGCGGCGTGCACGTCACCGGGCTCGACCTGACGCAGCCGCTGCTCGAGCCCGGCCACTGCGGTGCAGCCGCGCTGGAGTGGCTCGACCGTGATCTCGCCGCCGCAGGCGGGCCGGCCCTGCTGTTCCAGCATTTCCCGGTTGGCGGCGAGCACGACTACGTGGATGACCAGGCCGCGCTGCTCGAGCTGATCGCGCGGCATGACGTCCGGGTCCTCGCCGCCGGGCACGTCCACCGCGAGGCGGTCACCCGGCTGGACGGACCGGTCCAGGTGACGCTGCAGGCCGTACTGAAGGAACCCGTCTTCTACTGGGCAGAACTGGACGACGGCCCGGCGCTGACGGTCAGCCGCCTCACCGTGGCCGCGGACGGGACGGAGGCCAGCTCGCCGGTGGCCGCAGTGCCATTGACTGGGCCTTTGACAGGGTCATTGACCGGGCCGCTGACTGGGCCGCGGCGGGGACACCGCCCGCCCCGCGGAGCCGCCGCGGCCGGGCTGCCGCGGCCGCAGTGGCGGCTGCAGCTGCCGGGGTCCGTGCAGGCCGGGATCGCCGTGGCCGGCGACGCCGTGGCCGGCGATGTGGTGGTGGCGGCGTCGACTAGCGGGGACGTGGCGGCGGTCCGCGTCCCGGCCGACCGCGGAGACCGGAGCGTTTCGTGGCTGTGGCGGGCACGGTTCGGTCCGGTCTACGGGCGGCCTGGCGTGAGCCGCGACGGGCGCACGCTGTTCGTCCCGTCCGCCGATCGGCACCTGTACGCCCTGGACGCGAGCACCGGGCTGGTCGGCTGGCGGTTCGCCGCCGACGCCCCGGTGCTCAGCCAGCCCCTGGTCACGCCGGAACTGGTGGTGTTCACCGCGGGCGAGCGGCTGCTCGCCGTGCACGCGACGAGCGGGGAGCTCGCCTGGGCCGTGCCCGGCCGCGGGTTCTCGGCCGGGCGGGCCGGGTGCGACGGCAAGCGGGTCTACACCGCGACCGCGGACGGCTTTGCCCGCGCCCACGACCTGCGCACCGGCCGGGAAGCCTGGTCGCACCGGATGGTTTCGGGCGACCTGCACCGGGTGACGCTGTACAGCGGCTGGGACGACGTGATCGCGCTCGGCGCCGGCGTGGTCCTCGCGGCAACGGTCTCCGGCACCCAGGCGCTGGAAGCCGCCACCGGCGCGCCGCGCTGGACCTTGCCCGGTAGCACCATGTACCCGCCTACCGTCGTCCTGGGCGACGGCACCGCACTGTTCGCCACCGAGCGGGGCCTGCTCTCCCGCGTCGGCCTGGCGGACGGCGGCGCCGTCTGGCAGGCGGACCTCGGGGTCGGCGTGCAGAACGCGGGCCTGGCCGTGGCCGGGGACAGCGCCTGGGTGGTGACCGCGGACGGCCGGCTCGTCCGGGTCCGGCTGGCCGACGGCCGTGAGCAGGGCGCGGTGCGGTACACGCTGGCGCAGTGCTTCTCGGCGCCCGCCGTCACCGGCGACACGCTCGTCGCCGGAGACCAGGGCGGGGTGGTACACGGCCTCAGGCTGCCGGCCGGCCCGGGTCCTTTCGGATGAACGCGTCCAGCGCGCCGAACGTGGCGTCGGGCTGCTCCAGCTGCGGCAGGTGGGCGGCCTGGCTGATGACCGTGAACGGTCAGCGCGGAGGCCTTGTTCGCGCTTACCGACCTGTGCGGGCTCGGCCCGGAGGAAGCGATCGCCAGCGCCGCGGAGACCGCGGCCACCCTGACCGCGACCGCCTTCTCGGGGGTGCGGGAAACCCGGCCCGTTCGGGATTAAATGTCGGTGACCCGCAGGCCGGCGTGGGCCTTGTACCGGCGGTTGATGGACACCAAGTTCGCGGTCAGCGCCTCGATCTGGCCGCAGTTGCGCAGGCGGCCGGCGTAGATGCCGCGCACGCCGGGGATCCGCGCCGCCAGGGCCTGCACCAGGTCGGTGGCTTCGCGGTCGTCGCCGAGCACCAGGACGTCCAGGTCGATCGTGTCGACCTCGGGATCGAGCAGCAGGACCGCGGAGACGTGGTGGAACGCCGCCACCACCCGGCTGCCGGGCAGCAGCGCGGCGGCCTGCTGGGCCGCACTCCCCTCGGCGACCGGCAGCGCGTAGGCGCCGCGCTGGTCGAAGCCGAGCGGGTTCACGCAGTCCACGACGATCTTGCCCGCCAGCTCATCGGCCAGCGCGGACAGCAGGTCACCGTGGCCCTCCCACGGCACCGCGGCGACTATCACGCTGGCGGCGCGGGCGGCGTCGGCATTGGCCAGGCCCTGGACGCCGTGCCCGATCTCCTGCGCGGCGGCGGCGGCGCGTTCGGAGCTTCGGGACCCGATGATCACCTGGTGCCCGGCCAGCGCGAATCGGCGGGCCAGGCCGCGTCCCTGGTCCCCGGTACCGCCGAGGATGCCGACGACGAGTCCGTCCACGGACGGGGTTTCGCGCTCAGTCATGGTCTGCATCTTTCCAGATGCGCCGGCCAGCAGGCGAAAGGGGCGGTACCTGCGTGTTCGCAAAGATCGCAACCCTGCGTACGGATATGGCTGCGCGGAGGGGTCTTCCCGATGCACCATAGATATGTGGACGCGAACCAAGTGACCACTCTGCGTGCGCTCCTGGCCCCGACCGGCTGGCTTGAGCGGACCCGGGCGTTCGCACTGGGACTGCGCAAGGCCACCCGCTCGCCGGGCGGGTTCCTGCTGGTCGGCACCCCCGACGAGGAGCCCTGGCACCTCACCGCCCACCTGGACGAGGAAAGCAGGCTCTCCGGGATCCCCGAGCTTATGCCCACGCTGGTCCGCTGGCAGGTGCCCGAGGGCGCGCCGGCCCACCTGCGGGTCGGCCTGGAGCGGCTGGAGGCGGCGCGGCGCGGCGAGACCCTGTTCGTCGTGTCGCCGGCGACGGCGCCGGTCCCGCTGCTCGAACGGGTCGACGACGCGCGGCGGACCGGGGCCACGATCTTCGCGCTGGATGCGGGCGATCCCGAGCTCGACGCGCTGGCCCACGAGTCGATGGCGATCCGGCCGGGCGTGGACGCGGTGTCGTTCGGCGGGGCCCAGCACCTGATCAGCTCGTCGGTGGGCGAGATCGGGGCGGCGGAGCGTTTCGAGCGCGGGGAGTTCGGCGTGGCGAGCGCCGACACCCGGGTGCCGCAGCCCGGGACGGCGGGCTACCAGCGGTACCGGCCGGGCGTGCGGGGCCTGCGGGACCGGGTGGCACGCCTGCTCGACGCGGTGAGCGGCCCCACCGGCTTAGACCCCTGATCTAGCCGTGAGCTAGGCGTCCAGCGTCAGCACCATGGTGGGGCGCTCGATGATGTGGTCCGGGCGCAGCGGGCGCACGGCCGTGCCGATGGCGAAGAACTCGGTCGTGTGCGATCCCCAGGTGTGACTGTGCTGGCGGAGCTGGACGCCGACGATGCCCTCGGCGTGCAGCGCCTCGGCCTCGGCCTGCATCCGGCTCATCGCGAGCTCGCGAGCGTCGTAGAGGGCCTGAGTGAACTGCTCGATCTCCACGTTCTTGCCGATGTTGCCGATCTTGCTGCCGAACTTCTGGTGGGCCACGTGGTACACGCAGGAGCCCATGACCATGCCGAGCGGCGCGTAGCCGGCCCGGATCAGCGTCCAGAAGTCCTGCCCGGACAGATCCGAGGTGAACGGCTGGTTCTTGTTGTTGCGCCAGTTGGCGACGCCGCCGCCGCCCGCGCCTTCCTCGGCCTTGACCGCGGTCCCGACCGCGATGAACTCGGCGATGTCCGCGCCGAACTCCTTCATCTCCACGTCCAGCCGGACGCCGACGATGCCGTCGGCGTGCAGTGCGTCCGCTTCGGCCTCCATCCGGCTCATCGCGAGCTCGCGGGCGTGGTACATGGCCTGGGAGAGCACGTCGAGCTCCTGGTTGCTGCCCCAGCGGCCGATCTGCAGCCCGACGTGATAGATCGAGCTGCCGAGGACCAGGCCGAGCGGCCGGAATCCTACCTCGCGGACCAGCAGGAATTCGTTGACCGACAGGTCCGAGGTGAAGATCGACCCGGGCTTGCCCGGCTCCAGCTCCGCCAGCCGCTGCATGGCATCGTGCGGAACGCCCGCCGCATCCAGCTCGGTCGCGATGCTAGTCCCGGGGGGGACGAAACCCTGATCCCTCCCGTGCCCCCCCGAGCCTCCGGCAACAATCCCCTGGTCGGTCATGGTCTCTCCCTGTCAGATCCTGATCCTGGCGGCCTGGCGGCGCTGGGGGTCGAGTGACATGATGGCCAGCGTCGGCCCGCTGTGCCGCTGCTCGGAACGGGCGAATCTGGCGATCGCGGTACCGATGGTGGTGGCCTCGACGATGTGGTCGCGGCGGCCTTCCGACACCGGGCACTCGCGCTCGCGCACGTGCATCTCCATGTCGGCGATCACCACGCCCTCGCCGCCGAGCCGCTTGACGTCGCTCTCCAGCTGCTGCCGCGCATCGTGCCTGGCGTCGTTGACGAGCTCGGTGAACCCGGTAACCTCGGCGTTCCCCGCGCCCCAGCGGGTCTGCCCGACGGTCAGCCAGTCGTCGTGCCGGGATCCGATCGAGATGCCCAGCGCGAGCCCGGCAGGCACCCAGCCCTTCATGATCAGCTTGGCGAAGTCCTGCCCGGACAGATCGGAGGTGAAAGGCCGCTTCCCGCGTGAGCCGCGGTGCCGCCAGGTCGACACCGGCCCGACGCCGGGGGCGCGGATAGCGGTGCCGATCGCCTTGAACTCCAGACCGCCGGCCGGAAACGCGCCGATGGTCAGCCGGACGCCGACCACGCCGTGCCCGCCCAGTTCCTCGCACTCGGCCGTCATCCGGTCCAGGGCCTTATGCCGCGCCTCGTACATGGCCTGGACGAGGGGAGCGAACGAGCCCCAGCCGGGACGCGAGGAGACCTGCGTCGTGGTCCGGGTCGGCATGACCTGGCCGTAGCCCCAGGTCCCCCAGGCGCCCGGGCAACTGTAGCCGCCGGTGTAGCCGATGTTGTAGACGCAGGCGCCCAGCACCTGGCCGGCCGGTTCGAAGCCGACGCTGCGGATCGCGGCGAACTCGTCGGAGGTCAGCGCCGAGCCCCAGGTGCCGCTGGCCCGGATTTCCGCCATCCGGGCTTCGGCCGCGGCCGGCAGTTCATCGCTCACGGCCCTAGCCTAATAGAGCCTGCCAGCACGATGACATTGCTAGTCTTTCGCGTCCCATTCCCGGTTTCGCTCCTGCACCGTTTCCAGCGCGCGGGCCGCCGCTTCCCGGGTCGGAAACGGACCGAGCCGGTCCTTGCCCGGGGTGGGGCCGTCGTCGTCCTCGACGGTGTGCGTCCTGAGGCTGTACCACCATCGCTTTCCCTGTTCACTGTCCATGCACATTAGACTCGCAAAGCATGGCGACAGTGCTTCACCCGGGTCGGCTTTCGCCCACCCGCCAGGTTCCGGCGGAGATCACGCGGCCGGAGTACGTGGGCAGGAAGCGGCCCAAGACCGGCGAGCCCGACGTCAAGACGCCGGAGATCATCGAGCGGATGCGGGTGGCGGGCAAGCTGGCCGCACAGGCGCTGGCCGAGGTGGGTGCGCAGGTCGCCCCGGGCGTCACGACCGATTACCTGGATCAGGTGGGCCACGACTACCTGGTCAGCCACGGCGCCTACCCGAGCACGCTTGGCTACCGCGGCTACCCGAAGTCGCTGTGCACCTCGCTGAACGAGGTGATCTGCCACGGGATCCCCGACGACACCCTGATCAACGACGGCGACATCGTCAACATCGACATCACCGCGTTCATCGGCGGGGTGCACGGGGACACCAACGCGACGTTCTGCGCCGGCGACGTGGACCCCGAATCGCGGCTGCTGGTCGAGCGGACGCACGAGGCGATGATGCGGGGCATCCGCGCGGTGGCCCCCGGCCGGCCGCTGAACGCCGTCGGCCGGGTGATCGAGTCGTACGCACGCCGGTTCGGCTACGGGGTGGTGCGGGACTTCACCGGGCACGGGATCGGCCGGACCTTCCACTCCGGGCTGATCGTGCCGCACTACGACGACCCCAACACCAACGTGATCATGGAACCGGGGATGACGTTCACCATCGAGCCGATGCTCACCCTGGGCACCATCGACTACGACATCTGGCCGGACGGCTGGACGGCGGTGACCAAGGATCGCAAGCGCACCGCGCAGTTCGAGCACACGATCCTGGTCACCGACGACGGCCACGAGATCCTGACGCTCCCGTAGGTTCCTGGAGCTGGCCTGCCGGGCGCCGCTAGGCGTCCCGGGCGCCGCTAGGCGTCCCGCCTGAGGAACAGGGTCCCGCCCACGATCAGCAGGATCGCCGTGTAGACGGCGAACACGGTGAACTGGCCCCACGGCGAGAACAGGTGCGAGTCCTGCGGCGCCACCGTGGCCGTTATCGCCCCGCCCGCCGAGTCCGGCAGCCACCGCGCGATGTCGTTGTACCAGTTGGACGGCAGCAGGTGCGCCAGGATCGGGATCACGAACAGCAGGCCGATGATCGAGGTGATGGTGGCCGCGGTGTGCCGGAAGATCGCCCCGGCCGCGAACGCGAACAGGCCGCACAGGGTGACGTACAGCGCACTGCCGATCACGGCACGCAGCACGTCGTGCTCGGACAGCGAGGCGTTCGCGTGCGTGCTGGCCAGCAGCGCCTGGCCGAGGAAGAACGCGATGAAGGCCGCGACCAGCGTGACGACCAAGGCGACGATGGCGAAGACCAGTGCCTTGGCGGCGTACACGGTGACCCGCCTGGGCATCGCGGTCAGCGAAGTCCTGATCATCCCGGTGGAGTACTCCGCGGTGAGCACGATCGCGCCGAACACCACGATGACGAGCTGCCCGAGGTAGAACAGGCCGGCGATGCTGACCTGGGTCGCGTCGAAGGTGGCCCGGTCGGTCGCCGAGGCCTGATCCCAGTTGGCCGCGGTGCCGGCGCAGATCGCCGCGCCGATCCCGATGCTGATGGCCAGCAGGACCAGCAGGGTCCAGTAGGTCGAGCGGACCGAACGGATCTTGGTGAACTCCGAGCGCAGCGTCCCGCCGAACCCGGCCCGGCCGGACGGCGGAGGCAGGACCGGAGCCTGCCTGGTAGTGGTGACGGCGGCCATGTCAGATTCCCCCTTCGCTGCCGTGCTGACCTTGCGCGACGAGTTGCTCCTGCGCTGGCTGCTGGGCGGGCGCCGGCGGCTGGCCCTGCGCATTGTCGCCGCCCCGGTATTCCACGCTGTCCGCGGTCAGCTCCATGAAGGCCGCCTCGAGCGAGGCCCGGACCACGGTCAGCTCGTGCAGCCGCACGCCGTGCTCGAACGCGATGTCGCCGACCTGCACCGCGACCAGGCCGGACACGATCAGCGAACCGTCGGCGCCGTTGACCGCGCTGCCTCCCGCCTCGGCCACCGCCTTGACCAGCTGGTCGGGCTGCGGCGCGGCGACCCGGACGGTCTGGCCGGAGCTGCGGGCGATGAATTCTTCCATGGTGCAGTTGGCGAGCAGCTGGCCGCGGCCGATCACGATGAGCTGATCGGCGGTGTGCTCCATCTCCGACATCAGGTGGCTGGACACGAACACGGTGCGGCCCTCGGCCGCCAGCGCCTTCATGAAGTTACGGATCCACAGGATCCCCTCCGGGTCCAGCCCGTTGACCGGCTCGTCGAACATCAGGACCTTCGGGTCGCCGAGCAGCGTGCCCGCGATGCCGAGCCGCTGGCTCATGCCGAGCGAGAATCCCTTGGTCCGCTTGCGCGCCACGTCGGTCAGGCCGACCAGTTCCAGGACCTCCCCCACCCGGCGCTTGGGCAGGTTGTTGGTCTGGGCCAGGCAGAGCAGGTGGTTATAGGCCGAACGGCCGCCGTGAACCGCCTTCGCGTCGATCAGCGCGCCCACCTCGCGCATGGGATTGGCCAGGCTGGCGTAGCGCTTGCCCTCGATGGTGACGGAGCCCGCGTTCGGGTAGTCCAGGCCGAGTATCAGCCTCATGGTGGTGGTCTTGCCCGCCCCGTTCGGGCCGAGGAAGCCGGTCACCTTGCCCGGCATCACGTCAAATGACAGGTTGTTGACGGCGATTTTCTCGCCGTACCGCTTACTGAGCCCCCGTACCTCAATCATCCGAATGAGTCCTCTCTGGCGGCATGTCGGAAAGTGCCCCCGTGACCCGTTCAGCCTATTACTTCGACATTGCGGACCGATGAATTGCGGGCCGATATTTGCTGAGCGCCGGCGGGATGGCGCGCGCGTGCAGGCTGATCGAGTACCCGGCGCCGTGGCCGCGCAGCCGGTGCCGCTGCCCGTGCACCCGGATCGATCCCGGCCGCAGCACCGCGCCGGGCGCGCCCTCGGTCGCCTCCCCCGCGATGACCGTGGCCACGTCGCAGTCACAGTCCTGGCCCGCGCTTTGCTGGCCGGGGCGGGCGGGCGGCAGGACGACCAGCCAGGCGCCGTATTCCGGCTGGTCTTCGATCTCGATTCGTACCGAACGGTCCGGGTCGAAGCGCACCCGTCCCCACCAGAGCTCCGGCGAGGCGGCCAGGATCCGCAGGTGGCGAGCCAGCGTACCGAGCGTGGGCCGGGCGCATGGCGTTCCCGCTCGCGTCGGCTGGGCGGGTATGAGCAGACTGGCCTCGGCCAGGATGGCGATCTCCGGGGCAACGGACATGTCTGCGGTCAGTTCTGCAGTCAACGGGGAAGTTCCTTCGCGGGCTCTCCGGCACCGGCCCTGAACGGGGGGCGCCGACGGCGACAACGGTCAGCTGAGGGTCGTTGTCAGCAACAACACGAAGGACAGAGCACGCGGGCGAGCATCGCGGCGACACCGGGGTGGTCACCGTGACGGCGGACTGCGCGGCCTGACATGCGGGATAGCTTACACGCTGAGTGATCGCTCGTCGTCACATTGAGGTATCGATTATCGTTCCAGCCGCTGCAGCGCGGCCTGGAACCCTGATGCCGCGCCTTTCTCCCCGGCCGCGCCTTTCTCCCCGGCCGCGCCTTTCTCCCCGGCCGCGGCCCAGGCCGCGGCGCACAGCGCGCGCAGCCCGTCGATGCGCTCCCCGTCGCCGTCCAGTTCCAGCTGGTCCCCGCGCATGCGGGCCGTCCAGCCGCGGCAGCCGAACGCGCCGTCTTCCGCGCTGATCTCCGGATGCGGCTCGAGCAGGCCGGTCAGGTCCTCGGCCAGGTAGGTGGGCCGCTGCAACGGCAGCGCGGCCACGGCTTCGGCCGGGCCGGTGACCCCGGTGAGCACGAGCATGCTGTCCGCACCGACCCGGTGGGCGCCCTCGATGTCGGTGTCAAGCCGGTCGCCGACGACGAGCGGATGCCTGGCGCCGGTTCGCAGTACCGATTCGCGGTGCAGCGGGGGTTCCGGCTTGCCCGCCACCAGCGGCTGCACCCCGGTCGCGGTCGCCACCACCTGGATCAGCGACCCGTTGCCCGGCTGGCGCCCGCGCCGGCTGGGCAGCGTGAGGTCGCCGTTGGACGCCACGAACAGCGCCCCGGCGGCCACTGCGAGTCCGCCCTCGGCCAGCATCGAGTAATCCACGTCGGGCGAGTAGCCCTGGACGACGGCTCGCGGCTTATCCGCGGCGGTGCTGACCGGGCGCAGGCCACGCTCGCGCAACGCCATCCGCAGGCCGCTGCCGCCGATGACCAGGACCGGCGCGCCCGCCGGGAGACGTTCGGCCAGCAGCCGGGCGGCGGCCTGGGAGGAGGTCACCACGTCTTGCGGCGAGGCCGGCGCGCCGAAGCTGGTAAGCAGCGCCGCGATGGCGGCCGGGGTGCGGAAGGCGTTGTTGGTCACGTACGCCAGCCGCATGCCCGCCGCGTCGGCCTTGCGCAGCGCCTCGGCCGCGCCGGGGATGGCCGTGCCGCCCAGGTAGACCACCCCGTCCAGGTCGAGCAGGGCGACGTCGTAGGCGGTATCGAGGGGTTCGGTGCTGCCGCGCGGCCGCGGGCCCTCGGTCATTCGGTTCCCCCATCGGCCGTCTTCCTGGCCCGCAGCGTGGCCCGTACCGAGCGCAGGGCCTCGGTGTAGTGGGCAGCGTCGGGGCGCATGGCGGCGGCGAGCGCGAGATACTCGGCCGCGGCCGCGTGGTTCCCGGTCCGGGCCAGCGCGAGCCCGAGGCCGAAGTTCGCGTAGTCGTCCGACGGGCTCGCCTCGACGATCACCCGGAAGTTGTCCGCCGCCTCCTCGTACCTGCCCGCGTCGAACTGAGCCCGGGCCAGGGCCTCCCGGACGCTGCGGGACCCGGGCTCGGCCGTGGCGGCGCGCTGCAGGACCTGAGCCGCGGCCGCCGGGCTACCCCGGCTGAGCAGGTCCATGCCCCGGCGATACCAGGCGTGCACGTCGTCCGCGGCGTGCATGTCATCCGCAGATCCTCCCGGAAGGGGCTGGCCAGGGACGTTTTCTTCCCGATGGGAATCCCCGCTAGCTGCCGATCCTTTTGACATGGTGTGCAGACCCTTCCGTCCGACTCTGGTTCCGGCCTCGTGCTGGCACCCTTCCGCGGCATCCGTTATGCCCGTGACCGGGTGAGCGGTATCGCAAACGTCACGTCCCCACCGTACGACGTGATTAACGGCGCCATTCTCGATCAGCTCAGGGCGGCGGACCCGCACAACGTGGTCCGTCTCATCCTGCCAGGCCAGGACGCGGACGCTAGTCCCGCGGCGGCAGCCGCCATGGCCAACCCCGCGGCGGCAGCCGCCATGGCCAACCCCGCGGCGGCAGCCGCCATGGCTAACAGGGCGGCGGCGGGCCTGCTGCGCGAGTGGCTGTCGGCGGGCGTACTCATCCGGGACCGGATGGCCGCGCTCTACATCTACGAGCAGCGCCTGCCTGGATCGGGCCCCTCCCTGCTCCAGCGCGGCATCATCGGCCTGGTCCGCCTCGGCTCGCCGGAGTCGGCGGGCATCCTCCCGCACGAGAACGTCATGCCAGGCCTGGTTGCCGGCCGGCGTGAGCTGATGGCGGCCACGCAGGCGAACCTGGAGCCGATCTTCCTGATCTACGACGGCGGCCAGTACCCCGACGCCACGGACACCAAGGCCATGCCGACGGCCACCGAGGTCATGGAACGGGTCGCGGACGAGCGGGCGCCACTGGTGGCGATCACCACCGAGGATGGCATCACTCACCGGCTGTGGCGGCTGGGCGATCCCGGCGGGCAGGCCGCGATCGCCGCCGACCTGTCCGGCCGCCGGGCGCTGATCGCCGACGGGCACCACCGGTACGCGGCCTACCTGCAACTGCAGGCCGAGATGCGCGCGGCCGGCCTGGGCACGGGACCGTGGGACTACGGGCTGGCGTTCCTGGTCGACTCGGCCGCCTACCCGCCCCGGCTGGGCGCCATCCACCGGGTGCTGCCCGGCCTGCCGCCGGAGCGCGCCGCCGAGTTGGCCAAGGCCGCGTTCACCGTGCAGGACCTGCCGGCCGGCCTCTGCCTGAATGACGCGCTCGTGCGGCTGGCCGAGGCCGGACGGGCGGGGCCCGCGTTCTTGCTGGCCGGCGGTCCGGTGTTCCGCCTGCTCAGCCATCCGGACCCGGTTCAGCTGGCCGCCTCGATGCCGGCCGGGACCTCGGTGCCATGGCAGAGCCTCGCCGCCTCGGTCATGCAGCAGCTGCTGCTCGGCCGTCTGTGGGGCGTCACCGACAGCGAGCGCGACGTGCTCATCGACCACGACGCGGCCGACGCGGTACGGGCGGTCGCGGGTGACGCGACCGCGACGGACATAGCCGAGCGCGGAGCGGGCGCCGCCCCGGCAGCCGGGGGTACCGCGGTGATCTGCAACCCGGCGTCTTTCGAGGCGGTCATCGGCATCGCGGCTCAGGGCGAGCGGGTGCCGCGTAAATCCACCTCGTTCGGCCCCAAGCCGCGTACCGGGCTGATCCTGCGCACGTTCGGTCCGTCCGACTGAGCGGCGGCGGGACGGCTGCGGAACAATGGGCACGTGACAGATGGAATCGGGCCGACGGGAGTCACGCCACTCGGGCACGAGGTATTCCAGATCGACACCCGGATGGCGGGCTACGACGGGATCACGGCCGGCTACCTGATCAGGGGCGACCGGCCGTGCCTGGTGGAGACAGGGACCGCGCCGTCCGCGCCGGTGGTCCGTGACGCCCTGGCCGCGCTCGGTATCGGTCCCGCCGACCTCGCCACCGTCGTGGTCACGCACATCCACCTCGACCACGCCGGCGGCGCGGGCGATATCGCCGCGATGTTCCCGGCGGCCCAGATCGTCGTGCACCAGCGCGGTGCGCGGCATCTCGCCGATCCGAGCAGGCTCATGTCCGGTGCCCGGATGGTCTACGGCGCGGCGCTCGAGCGGCTCTTCGGCGTGCTCGCCCCGGTTCCCGCCGAGCGCATCGTGGCCCTGGACGACACCGGCACCGTGGATCTGGGCGGCGGCCGGCGCCTGGACAGCCACTACTCCCCCGGCCACGCCAAGCATCACGTCGGCCTGCTCGACTCTGCCACCGGGGACCTGTACGTCGGCGACGCGGCCGGGGTGTACATGCCGGAGACCGGGGACGTCAGGCCGGCCACGCCGCCGCCCGACTTCGACCTGGGGGCTGCCTTGGCCTCGGTACGCAGGTTCGCCGCCCTGCGCCCGGCCCGGCTGTTGTTCAGCCACTACGGGCCGGTCGACCAGGTCAGCGAGACGCTGGACCGGTCGGCGGAGGAGATCAACGTCTGGGTGGAGGAGACCCGGCGGGCGCGCGCGGCGGGCCTGGACCTGGACCACGCCGTCGCCATGGTGCGGGATCGCACCATGGCCCGGTACGCGGCGACCAGTCCAGATGCCGACCCGGCCCTGGCGGAGAGGTTCGAGCGGGTCAGCAGCGCCCGCGGCAACGTGGAAGGCATCATGCAGTGGCTCGACAAAGGGCTCGACAAGGCCGAGCAGGCCGCTGGCTAACCACCGCGCCGCATCCTCCCTGCCGGCCGCATCCTCCCTGTCGCTGGAGCTGCATGGACGCGGCATTCATGTCGTATAAGTGCGCGGGCCGGAGGCGCGGGACGGGGTATCAGCGGTCACGGGAGCCTGCCGACAGCGCACGCGCACCAGGGAGCGTGGTCAGACCTCGGACCGCTGCCCATCGATGATCAACATAAGTTAGGCGGCGGCGCACCCCAACAGCATGAACGCGGCATCCACATCGATGGACTCAGGCATGGCGGTGCCGGAGTGAATGAAGTCCGTTTCCCTCCCCGGAGGCGCGTGCTCAGCCGGGGTGGGAACCGGTCGGGTCCTCTTCATCGGCGAGTTCTTCGTCCGCGTGTTCTTCGTCGAGGTCGCGCCCGTCGAAGTCATCGCCTTCCTCGGGTTGGTCGGCTTCGACGTCGACGTCGACGTCGATGTCGTGGAGGTCGCTGGCATCGAGGTCAAGGTCGTCATCTTCGAGATCATCGAATTCGATGCCGTCGAGCTCGTCGAGGCGGTCGGCCGCGTCGGTCTCGCCATCAGGGTCGGCTTGGGCGGCTCGGGCGAATGCGTCCCGGGCCTCGTCGGCGCGCCCGGCGGCCAGCAGGGCGTCCGCGTAGGCGTAGAACAGCCGCGCCGACCAGGGCCGCAGTCGGCCGCTGGTCAGCTCGGGTACTTGCAGGGCCAGGACGGCGGCGTCGGACAGCCCCTGGTCCCGGCGGATGCCGGACTCGACGATCCGCAGCTCGATCCGCGTGGCGCGGTCGAGGTCTGCGGTGCTGGCCTCCCGCACCAGCGCCAGCGCCCGGTCCAGCCGGCCGAGGGCCCGCTCGCAGTCAGCCATGATCGGCAGGTAGTCGTCGCGCCCGGTTAGCCGGCGCGCGGCGCGGAGCTCCGACAGCGCCTCGGCCCAGCGCCCGGTCCGGTAGGCGGCGATGCCGCAGGCCTCCCGGACCACACCGACGCGCGCCGCCAGGCGCTTGGCGGCCTGCGAGTAGGCGTAGCCCTGCTCGGGGTCGTCGGCGAGGTCGGCGGCTACCAGGTACCGGGCCACGGTGTCGGCTAGGTCGTTCGGCAGGCTGTTCAGCTGGGACCGTGCATCGGGATCGAGTTGCTCGGGAGTGACCGAGTCCGGCAGCCGCGGCCCGCTCTCGCGGGGTGGCCTGGCCGGACCCTCGTCTCGCCCGGCCCAGGTGCGCTCGCCGCCCCAGGTGCGGTTGCTACCCCGCGTGCCTTCACTGCTGCTCCTAGGTCGTCCGCCGCCAGGGCGCTCGCGGCCGCCGCTCCGACCGCGCTCGCTGCTCCAGCCTCGGTCGCCACCCCGGGCGCGGTCGCCGTCGCGGCCTCGGTCGCCGTCGCGGCCTCGGGCCGGCCACGAAGACCGGTCGCGGTCGCCGTCGCGGCTGCGGGGCGGCCATGAGGGTCTGTCGCGGCCTCCGTCGCGCGCTGGTCCTGCCGCCCGGTCACGTGGCGGCCGCCAGGTGGCGTCGCCTCGATCTCGGGCCGGCCGATCCGACGGGCTGCCGGCACCGGGTCGCTGACCGCGCGCCCGCGGCGCGCTCCGGTCTGCGTCCCGACGCGTGCCATACGAGCGTGTGCCCGAAGAACCTGCACCCCGGTAGTCACCGTCGGCGGGACGCGCCGTACCAGACTCGCTAGGACGGCGGGTTCGGCCGCCAGACGCGGATCCGCTGTCCCGGGGGGCGGCCGCTTCCCGGCGACGTACACCGTCACTATCGGCGGCCCAGCGCGGGCCGCTCCCGGTCCTGGTGTCGCGACGCGCGTCTCCGCCCGCTGCGGGCCGCCCGGGCCGGTACCCGGACGGGGTTCTGGCCGACCCGCGGGACTCACCATCCGCGCTGGCACGGCCGGTCGAGCGAAAACCTCCGCTGGCACCGCCTGACCTGGGTCCGCTTGCCCGCCGTGGCTGCGCACCCGGGCGCGCGGCCGGGCCGCGGCGTTCTCCAGGCGCCCAGCTGTCCTCTCGGGTTCCGCCGTCGGCGGCACCCCTTGGGGTCCTGCTGAATGGACGCGAGCCCGACGGAGAAGAACCACTCCGGCGCGGCGGTGCCTCTCGCCTGCTGTCGGCGGCCTGACCGGGACCCGCACGGCGGGTACCGCGGTCGGCGGCACCGGAACGGCGGTCCTGGGCAGAACTCGCACGCCGGTCCTGGCCGTCGCCAGCGTGCCTGTCTTGAGCAGCCCCTGCGCGTCGGTTCTGAGCAGCGCCAGCGCGCCTGTCCTCGGCCGTACCGGTTCGGCGGTTCTGCGGAGTGCCCCCGCGTCGGTCCTGGCCGGTGCCAGCGCGTCGGTCCTGGCCGGTGCCTGAACGTCGGTCCTGGCTGGCGCTCGTGCGGCCGCCCTGGGGAGCGCCGCGGGATGCGGTCTTGCCCCTGCCGACGGTAGCGCTTGTGCTCCTTGCCTCGCGCGACGTCCGCGGGTTTCCGCCGCTTGCTCCCCGGCCCTTGGGCGTCCCGGGTCCCTCAGCCACGTTAATCAGCCTCCAGCTTCAACACTACCCAGACAAGCGAAGAGGGCCGCTCGACCATGACGGGAGCGACCCTCTTCAAACATGTCCGGCGGCGTCCTACTCTCCCACGCGGTCCCCCGCGCAGTACCATCGGCGCTGAAGAGCTTAACTTCCGGGTTCGGAATGGGACCGGGTGTTTCCCCTTCGCTATAACCGCCGAAACTCTATTGAGATGTCACCGGCCCGAGGGCCTGTTGGCGACCGTATCTCGGGAACCGCACAGTGGACGCGAAATCAAATGGAGTAGAAGCCAAGCCACTCGGCCTATTAGTACCGGTCAGCTGCACACGTTGCCGTGCTTCCACCTCCGGCCTATCAACCCAGTAGTCTAGCTGGGGGCCTTACCTGGTTAACCCAGAGAGAGACCTCATCTTGAGGCGAGCTTCCCGCTTAGATGCTTTCAGCGGTTATCCCTTCCGAACGTAGCAAACCAGCCGTGCTCTTGGCAGAACAACTGGCACACCAGAGGTTCGTCCGTCCCGGTCCTCTCGTACTAGGGACAGCCCCT
>WNFY01000566.1_pt1 | contig 46917 bp, 37 predicted proteins | sample 5400091 | NCBI WGS metagenome assembly WNFY01 (sample SAMN13153364, study PRJNA577476) | soil metagenome | isolation source: 60 cm soil or saprolite under grassland replicate 1 | place: USA:California | collected 2016-06-15
CCGGACTCCTGCTGAAGTGTATTCAACAGAGACCCCGATCAGTTCATTCTAAAACAAGAAATACGAAGGAAGGAAAAGGAGGAGAGTAGCTCTTAAAACTGCCCTTCCTCCTGTCTTGACAAATGGGTCCACCTTACTAGCTTGCTCTGTATAGTGATAAACTGGAAGAACCCAAGGGAACCTTGTAAAATGCTCAAACATGCCATATTCGCGCTGCGAAGAAAGTATTAGTGGTTGGACTGGTACCGATGGGAGATTTGGCACAATGGTCATTAATTCCTGGGGAATGCTTTTCGCATCGGTGATATCAGCAATCACAAACCGAGCTAAATGAGCCAATGTTGAGACTGTTTCCGTGATATCGCGGTTTGCTGATTTCTCAAAGTCGAATAAGACAGGTAAATAGTTCCGTTTGCGAAGTTCGTTCCTAATTGTATCTAAGACAGCTTTCCGCTCTGGTGTAAAGCGCCCTAAGATCAAGACAACCTTAGAAGTAATGGTATCAATCACATCACGGATTTTTTGGTTGTTCAGCAGTAGATAGATGAACTGCGCAATCTCAAGATTATCGACGGTGATCGTGGGATCATTGTAATTGGTAATAACCAGATTATGCTGAATTGCTCCTTGTAGTTGTACCTCCCAAACAGAAATCCCATAAACGCGGCAATCTGAGACATTTGCTTTTCGTAGATCTGTGTTGACTAGACTAGCATTCATCAGATCTGCTCCACTCAGGTTAGCCTCAAAAAGTATTGCTCCATTAAGGCTTGCTCTAAATAAGGATGCACTTTGGAGATCTGCTTTACTAAGGTTCGCCATATGAAGAATTGCTCCGGTAAGTGAGACACCTGCAAGATTGGCCGAGGTCAATCTTGCGCCAGTGAGATTTGCATCATGAAGATTTGCTTTGCAAAGGTCAGATCCCTGGAGCTTTACCCATTTTAAGTCAGCTTCCGTCAGGTTTACACCAGTGAGATTCGCTTCGCGGAGGTCTACCCCTATGCTTGGATTCTCTTCTCTCCATTTATTCCAGACAGTCACCCCTTGTTTAAGAATATCAAGCTGTTCCTGGTTTGCCATGAAATTTACTCTTTCATCAAGTTCAATTTTTTAATTATATTCCATATTTGATATGAAAATAGGAGAGCCACATCGCAGAGTTAAGGCAAGGTGGAGCGGGTTTCGAGGCTAAAGGCCGATAATCCAGAGTTATGAGAACTACAAGGATAAAAACTCTGCTCTATCAGGAAATAGAAAATACGACAAGATGCGATACTAAATTTTGTTAATCGATAGAGCATGGTTATACCCTACATCGAAAAGCATCTGCTTCGCTCATCGCGTGATGCGCCAAGGGCATATCCACCTGGACCACTACAATGACATGAGATTGCGCTCGCATCCTATTATACCGGGTTGAAAGGCTTTTGGCTTCTAACCCTTTATGTAGTATAATCACCCTATGTTGGGGAGTTGGGGATGAAACGTGATCTGTGAAAGGAGTCCATGCCAAAGCCAGCTACTCATACACTCATCTGGTCTGCTCAGAGCAAGACCTATGCACTTCTTTGCCCAAACTCTCAACCACAGTCTGTCGTGCCTGGAAACGAGGAACCATGGTTGGCCTGGTTGACGACGCATTCCTCCTTCTCTTTCCAGGGTCAAAACGGTCAGCTCAGTGTGCTTAAAGAGTCACGGCAACGAGGAGCCGGTTACTGGTATGCCTACCATACTACACAGAGTATCACCAGGAAACGCTATCTCGGACGAACCTCGATGGTGACCCTTGAGCGCTTAGAGCAGGTGGCACAGGAGCTCAGCAACTCGCCCTCGAATGCCACTCATGCCCCAGAGCCATCAGTGCTAGTATCGGAGCAGAAGGGAGTACTGCTCTCTACCAAGCTCTCTCCTCCTCGTCTGCCGAATTCACTGGTAGAGCGCTCTCGCTTGCTCGAAGAACTCGATGCGGCACACCTTCATCCATTGACGCTCGTCTCTGCCTCTGCTGGTAGTGGGAAGACCACTCTGCTCTCAGCATGGGCAACTACACACCACAAACCACAAGCAAGTGAGGGGAGGGCGCAGAACATAGAGCGTAGGGGATCCGAGCAGGCCATCACCTGGCTCTCCCTCGATGAGATGGACAATGATCCGATCCGCTTCTGGGCCTCTGTCATTGCGGCGCTGCGTGTCTGTGTGCCCAATCTTGGTCAGACGGCTCTTCCCTTGCTGCACTCTCCCCAGCCTCCCCCGCTTTCGACCATCTTGACGGCCTTACTGAATGAGATCATGCTAGGCTCCGGAGATATCATCCTCATTCTGGATGACTACCATGTGATCTCTGATCAGGCCATTCACGACTCATTACTCTTCTTGCTTGACCATTTGCCTGATCGTTTGCACCTGGTGCTTGCTACACGTACTGATCCTGAGCTTCCTCTCTCAAGATTGCGTATTCGTGGCCAGTTGATCGAGATCCGCTCCAGTGATTTGCGCTTTACCCAGGAAGAGGCGACCAGCTTTCTTTTGCAACGTATGACCTTGCCTCTCTCAGACGAAGACGTGGCCACATTGCAACACCGGACGGAGGGCTGGATCGCGGGTCTGCAACTAGCAGCACTCTCCCTACGCAAGCAGCAGGATCTCTCCGGCTGGGTCGCAGATTTTACTGGCAGCTACCGGTATCTCCTGGACTATGTGCAGCAGGACATTCTTGCGCGGTTGCCGGTCCCACTTCAGCACTTTCTGCTCCAGACATCAATCCTCACCCGCATGAATGCTGCTTTATGTCAGGTAATCACCGCGGGTCCGACGCTCCAGGCGAGCCAGGAGATGCTAGAGGAGATGGAACGAGCCAACCTCTTTGTGGTGCCGCTCGATGAGCAGCGGCAGTGGTACCGGTATCATGATCTGTTTCGTGAAGCGCTTCGTGCTCGTTTACACGCTTCTCAACCAGAACTAGTGCCGCTCTTACATCAACGTGCTGCACGGTGGTATGAGACGCAGGGTGAGTGGCGGGAGGCTATTGCACACGCGCTAGCCGCACTTGACTACCCCCTTGCCGCCTCCTTGATGGAGCGGGCAGCTCCTCACTTCTGGTTCAGTGGGGAAGCAAGAACCGTCCATCATTGGGTGCTCACCTTGCCAGATCCTATCCTTAGAGCTCACACACGCCTGGCACTCAACGCTGCTCTTCGTTACCTCGACTCAGTCCATATCAGTACCGAAACAGTGCATGATAACATGGCCGCCCAAGTCCAGCGAACCATCACGCGCATGGAAGAGATCCTGCGCAGCAGGCAATCGCATTTACTCTCAGAGGCCGAAGTGACGTTGATCGAACGGCGTTTGCGCCTACTACGTGCTTTGATTGAGGTCAGAGCCATCATGGGTCGTGGAGACAAAGAGTGCCTGCGCCTCTTGACACAAGAAATAGAAGCGCTGTCCCCTGATGATGAGGTAAGTTGGAAGTTGATCCCGCTCTCCTTCGCCTTCTGGCTGACATTGACGCTCCAGGAAGACAGTTCCCTCCTGGTGGGAAGGCTGCGCTCGGCAAAACAGTGGATCAGCGAGGCAGGGGACTACCTTGTGACGTTTCGTGTGATGACCTGGCTGGCCAGAGCATATATCCATGCTGGACAGTTGTACCAGGCTCATCGAGAATGCCTGGAGACGATCGCCTTACTCAAGAAGATCGGTGGGAGCACTGCCATAGCAGGATATCTGTTCGCCTCCCTCTTCGACATCTCCTACGCCTGGAATCGGCTGGAAGAGGCATCGGACGCGTTGCTCCATTTGCTCCATATTGCACAGGATTGGCGGCAGGTAGAACTATTGGTCATGGCGGAGAGAGCTATTGCGCGGCTCGGGCTTGCAAGAGGAGATCTGGACACGGCACAAAAGGCGCTGCAAAAGGCAGAGGCACTTCTTGAGCAGGAGGAATTTGCCAACAATGTTCGCTGGGTGACTGAGCTTCGTGTCCAGGTGTGGTTGGCCCTAGGCAACCTGGCTGAAGCAAGCAACTGGGCCGCGCAGACCGCGCTCTCATCAGAGGTATGGGACCCTTTGCGCAAATGGGAGGTACTACTGCTGGTGCATGTCCTTTTGGCACAGCAGAAGTATGCTCTGGCTGTCGAGACGTTAGAGCGCTTCAGAGAACATCTTGACCAGCCAGCCGATATTGAGAAAATGCTTGAATGGATGGCGCTATATGTGGTTGCCTTGCACCATGCAGGCAAGAGCGCTGAGGGGACTCATATCGCGTCACGTCTGCTCGTAATGACCGAGCGAGAGAGCTGGATTCGCCTGTATCTGGATGCAGGAGAACCCATGCGACAGGCACTTGAGGCACTCCTGGAGACTAATGTCGAAGGGGATTTGGTCACGCCACAAGAAGATGGAACTAGGCGAAATGCTATTTTCTTTTCCAGGCCTTACGTGTCGCGCTTACTGTCGGCCTTTAAGCAGGACAAAGCAAATCGCACTCATAGAGCCACGAATCAACAAGAGATCCAGTCTAAGTCAGAAGCAGCCGAAGTGCAGAGGCAAGAAATTGAGCCTCTCTCACGGCAGGAGTTGCGAGTGCTACGTCTGTTGATCGCAGGGCAGACGTATGCGGAGATGGCAGAGACACTGATCGTTTCCACCAATACGATTAAGACACAGGTAAGCAGTATCTATCACAAGCTGGGCGTGAGTCGCCGCGCCGAAGCCATTGCTACAACCCGGCGTTTACAGATCCTCTAACAAAAGTCCGAAAGACAAGTCTCTATCTGTTGTGGAAAACTGCCCCCAACGAATTTCCCAACATGGCTGCACAATCACCCGTCAAATCACGAACACAGGTGATGACGGTTCCCCCGCTTCCCCGCTATACTCTTCTCAAGTAGAGCAAGCTTGGCCCAATCAGAACGAAGGGAGTAAGTACATCGATGCACGTTTCGATTCGCATTAAAGGGTACCTTGATCAGGGCTGGCAGGAGTGGCTGGAGGGATTACAGATTGTGCACGAGCCAGATGGCACATCTCAGCTTTCTGGCACGCTCAAGGACCAGCCAGCACTCCATGGAGTGCTTACGAAGATCAACCATTTGAGCTTGACGCTGCTCTCACTCGAAAGCAGCGACCCGGCACGCAACCAAGATTAGAGAAGGAGAACTACCATGAGCAAATTACAAGTTGCAGAGTTTTTGACCCTGGATGGGGTCATGGAAGCCCCTGATCAATGGAATGGACCCTTCCTGAATGAAGAAATGGGTATGGAGATCGGCAGCAATCTCTTTCAGTGTGACGCGTTGCTCTACGGGCGACGGACCTACGAAGAAATGGCAGCCGCTTGGCCAGAGAGAACGGGTGACATGGCTGATCGATTTAACAGCATCCCGAAGTTTGTGGTTTCAACCACTCTGCAGGAGGCGACATGGAACAATTCCAAGCTGATCAAGAGTAATATCGCTGAAGAAGTGCTCAAGCTCAAGCAGCAGTTTGGTCAGGCCATAACGATCCTGGGAAGTGGAGACCTGGTCCATACACTCATGGATCATCACCTCATCGATGAGTATCTGCTCGTCGTCTGTCCGCTGGTCTTGGGCAATGGCAAGCGGCTCTTTCAAGACGCAAGCCGAACGACGCTGCGGCTCGTCAACTCCAAGGCGTACACGACAGGCGCTGTTTGGCTCACCTACCAACCAGCATAAACATGAAGACCGAATAAGATAAGGAGAATTCAATGCAACACGTGATTTCACAAGAGAGCACATCCGACCTTCAGGCCACGAAGCTGACCAGAGTGCTCCTGACATGTGGTGTGATCGCTGGTCCCCTTTTCACCGTAGTGGGTTTGACTCAGGCTTTCACCCGCCCAGGGTTTGATCTCACGCGTCACGCGCTCAGCTTGCTCTCCAATGGAGACCTGGGGTGGATTCAGATTTGCAACTTCCTACTCACCGGATTGCTGTTCGTTGTGTGTGCAGTGGGGATGCGACACGTTATGCGTGGTAGCCGTGGTGGAACATGGGGACCACGGCTGATCGCGGTCTTAGGCGTAGGACTGATCTGCGCCGCATTCTTCCGGGCTAACCCGGGCCTGGGATTCCCTCCTGGAACGCCAGCAAACGCCGGCACTCTCAGTTGGCACGGCATGGTACATCTCATCGTGGGGTCAGTGTCATTCCTTGCATTGATCGCTGCATGTTTCGTTTTTGCCGGCCGTTTTGTGGCTCAACGCCAGCGCGGATGGGCGACCTACTCTGTGGTAACTGGTGTGCTCTTCTTCGTCTCACTTGCAGGGCTTTCGACTGGGCATCTCTGGATGAATAGCGCCTTCGTGTTCACGACGCTCAACGCCCTTGTCTGGGTTTCGATGATAGCAGCGAGGCTCTTGTTCGAGCATCCCGTGCCTCAAACTGAAAAAACATCGGTGCGGTAAATGTGCGTCCCGCAAGCCAGGCGCTTGCTCATCCTGATTCACCTGGTCCTTTGCACCGCACTTGCAGGGATCGTCACCAGTTTCCGGCCGGAAACTGGTGACGATCCCTCGTTTGGGCCTCTCTGCGACATGCGCAGCGCGAGTGGGCAATGGTCCATCTGCTGAACTGCTCACGACCGATGTCCCTGCAAGAACATCGAAGCCATGGCCTTTAGCATGAGCGGTCCAAAAAGTTATCTCCTGAATGCCGACCAAGTTCCCATTCTTGATGTTTTTGACGAAATGTTAAAGCATTTACTCGGATCCTAGAACATCATATTCTGGGAACTGAGGTAGAGAATTTTGTTTCTCAACTGCTGTGGTTGTTTAGCAAAATGAAATGTCAAGAGTTCGCGAACGAAGTGCACCAAATTGAGTATATTCAATTTCGGTCAAATGGACTAATTCTTGAGGAAACTTAAGTTACTAATCTTCAGAACATGAGTACAAACCAGCAAAAAGTGGCAACGATATTTTGAAATATTAAAACTATAAATAATCCTGTAATTGATCCATAAGACCTCCAATGATCTGTTGTATATATGCCGTAGTAATAGGGTCAAGAGTTGAGGAGTAAAATTTGCTTGTTTTACTGTTTCGCATATGTGATGTTGTTCTGGTTCTGAACACAACACTGTACAGACATTGCCGAAAACATGGGTTAAAGACCTACTAAGCTCCAGATTCGTATAAGGTAACCAGCATGTTGAAGAGTGAGATATTCCTGTGATGCTTATGAGCTGAATATGACCGTTTCGTGAGACGGCCGGGGTATGTTTCCCTTGAGAGAATGGGTCCGCAGTGGGATTCGATTGCTTCCTCCCATTGCCTTATCAGCTACAAGCTTTTGCACACCGCTGTAGGAGTACCTGGCCCCGTTACGAGGCAGTTACTGGGACGCTACTCGTACGTCTCACTTGGCATGAAGACATTTATCCATGTAGGGGGGAAGCCATCACGCCACACGTTGTATGTCGAGATTGGAGCCGACATGACCTTTTCCGCGACACATGGGATCTCGCACAGAAGGTGACCGACGGTGACCTCAGCCAGGTCGATGCCTTTGCGGAGGCGCAGAAGGAGGTGCCATAGTTGCACCGCAGCGAGATTGATCTACTTCTGAAGGTTCTGGAACAAGCGCCGGACGGTCTGTCGTGGTCGGAGCTCCTCTCCCAGTTACGCCAACACGTTCCCTATTTGCAGCAGGCGGATGTCGAGCGGGTCGTGCATGCAGCACGGCATCAACTCAGGATTGATGGTAATCGGATCTTTGCTGCTGCACTTCGCGCAGCGGGCTCCTCCGCGCGGCAAGGCTTCACACCCAGGCGCTTCGTGGCTTTCGATCTGGAATCGATCGTGCGGCCGATCATCAAAGAGCCCTATCGCGAGCAGCGCGTCTTCCAAATCGGTGGCGTGCGCTTCGGTCCAGACCAGCAGTGGTGCGCTGAGCGGCGTGAGTTCCGCGCCTTTACCGCGTTGCATTCCGAGTACCCCGAGGTACTCGAGGAGTTTCGTGACTTCTGCGCTGGCGCCGACACGGTGGTCGCCTACAACGGGGTCGGACACGACTTTCGACTGATAGACGAGGAGTACAGGCGCTGCGGACTCGAGCCGCTCCTCCAGGGTGCACGCGCGCCACGCCTTGTCGATGGACTCTATCTGGCGCAGGCGCTCTGGCCCATTCCGCCACGTCGGCACCGGCTGCTCCAGTTGCTGCAGCGGCTGGAGATCGACGTCGAGGAAATGCAGTGGCACGACGCGCTGGACGACTCGAAAATGGTGGTCGAGCTGCTAGAGTACGGCGCCCGCGAGTTCCTGCCGACGCTTGGGGCTGACCTCGTTGACCTCCTGGCAGTGGCGAGTACGGGCTCGGACGCTTGGGATCTGCTGTTTGCCCTCACAGACCGCGCCGATCGCACCGGTGGCCCATTCGACCATGCGGAGACCTCGCAGATCATCGTGCACGCGCTTGAGGCAAGGACGAAGGAGCCGTTTCGTCCTGAGCCGCCGCTCCAGCCCCAGGAGGGGTTGGAGCCCCCCGTAGAGACTCCGCACGAGCCAGTCCCAGTCAAGATACCGAATAAGCTGCGTGCCGCAGACGGACGTGTATCGCTGGAGGAGCTGCTGGTTGCGGTCAAGGGCGAGGGAGCCGAGGCCCGCGAGGCGCAGCGTCTCATGGTCGCGAAGTTACGAGACTGGCTGGATCAGGGCGCGCCAGCGCTGGTCGAAGCCCCTACGGGGACCGGCAAGAGCTACGCGATCTTGGCGGCAGCGCTGGACTGGCTTGACGCTGACGATCGCCACAAGGTGGTGATCTCCACCTACACCAAGCAACTGCAGTCGCAGCTTGCCACCGATATTGAGGCGCTGACGGAGCAAGCGATACCGGAACTCGCCAAGGTGGCCGACATGGTGAAGGGCTCGGCGAACCGATTGAGCTTGCGCGCACTGATGCTTGCATTGTCGGAACTGACTGAACCGGACAGGCACCAGCACCGCAAGGGCCGCCACGACTTCTCGGATGACCAGCATTATCGCGACCTGGTCATCTACCTAGCATTGCGCTTCGTGGCCGAGGGCAAGCCGACCGAGGAATGGGAAGCTCGTTCGGTCGATCGCGTCGACGTGCCACCGTTCTTTGACGAATACTGCCCGCGCCGTCTATCACTCTACCTCGCGACCCTCTCCCAGGCAGAGAGTGAGGACTACCACGCCGATCGCGGCGGGATCGGGCGTTACACCCAGAGTGTGCGCGAGGCCCTCGAATCGAGCCGACTGGTTGTGGCGAACCATGCGTTGTTGCTTGCTCACCTTGAAGACTTTGATGGGATCGGTGAGCACACCCTGTTGTTCGTCGATGAGGCACACGAGTTGGAAGGCGCTGCGACTGGAGCGCTTTCGCCCGAACTTGATTCAACCGCCCTCGCCGAGTTAGCCGCACAGGTTGCCGAGTGGGCCCATGACCAGGCTGGGTTGCCCGGTGTTGGCCAGCTGGCTGACGCCGTCCTGAATCTCGATCGCTACCTCGACGACGAGCGTCTTGCCCGGTCAGCAATGTTGGCGTTCGATAGTGCGCAACGCGACCCATTGGGACGCGCTGCACTGCGAACTGTTACCGTTGCCAGTCCGTTGCAGGGCGATGCTTTCGTTCGGCCGATGCTGCAGCTTGCTGCCGAACTACGCACCTGTCGCTACATAGTCGGTCTCATCAGCCAAGCGTTTCGGCGCGTAGCCCAGAATCCATCCGCAGACCCATACGAGCTCGATCGCTTTCACGGACTCTTCAGCCGCACCGCCGACATCGACAAGGCGCTCGTGGCAATCATGCGCCACATCGACGCCGTCCTCGCGCCGGCGGGAGGCTCGGCTCCAACGGGCAGCGACGAGGCTGCATCGCTCGAAGCGGCAGCCGAGGCGCAGACAAGCGCGGCCACCGCTGCGGACCAGACGAGCTTCCAGGATTTTCAGGAGGGTGTCGAAGACGGCGCGCCCGTTGGCGATCAGATCGTCGCACTGGAGGCAATCGAGGAAGCGGAGGTTCTCGAGAGCGACGAGGGCAAGCCCGAAGGCGAGGGTGTGGCCCCCGAGCGCTCCAATCACATCGTCTATGCCGAAGAACTCGACGAGTACCGACCCGGCCAGGCACGGGCGTACCGCTTCCGCCTGGTCGCTTCGCCGATTGAGCTGGGCCGGGAGGACGTTTGGCGCAGGTTCAAGACACGCTTCGCCCGGGCGTTTTACGTTTCAGCGACTTTGCGCGTCGCCGACCGCTGGGATTTCATCCGCCGTCGGCTCGACTTCGCCGAAGACGAGGTAGCGGCGATTGCACTGGAGTCGCCATTCGATGCTGCGACGCAGGCAGAGTTGGTCTGCTTCGACGACTTCCCCTCGTGGTCTGAGCATGCTGAGGCGGCGATGCACACCGTCGCGCATCAGTTAGCTGGCTACGCCTCGGAGATCGTCGACGAGAATGGACACAACGGCGCGATGGTGCTGACAACCTCGCGGTCATCATCCTCGGGCATCTTCGATTGGCTCGCACGGTTACGGGTTCAGCGAAGCGAGACATATCCTCTGATCTCGGCGGGCATCGAAGGCAACCAGCGCGCTGTCGAAACCTTCAAGAAGGTCGGCGGAGTGCTCGTGGGAACTCGCGGTCTGTGGCAAGGCGTTGACATCGCCGAGCCGAATCGCCTACGCATGGTCTGGATCAACAAGTTGCCGTTTGCACCGTTCGCGGAGCCTGTAATCGCCACACGCCTCGCGCTCGAAGTCGAACAAGCCGAGCTGCGCGGCGAGGAAGACCCGGAGGCCTTCGGCAACGAGCATTACTACCTTCCCCTAGCTGCACTCTCGCTTCGTCAAGCAGTCGGTCGGTTGATCCGGTCGCGGGCACACCGCGGGGTGATCATCGTCAGCGATCGCAAGCTCGCAGGTCCAAGTCGTCTGCGCCGTCTGTACCGGCAGGTGTTCCTCGGCTCACTCGACCCTGGCTTGATGCGAACCGATCCGGAGACGGGTGAGCGATGGTTGGGGAACGTCGGCACGATGCGAGAGGGCTGGAAGCGCATTTTCGATTTCTTGGCCCGGGAGGGAATCCTCACTCCGGAACGAGCCGCGGAGTTGTCGAGCCCCAAGCACCTCACCGAGTTCACGGAACTGCCGGAGACGCGTGCGATCCTCGAGCAGGAGCTCTCCGAGGACGATGAACGCGCCCATCGTGAGGCCGGGACACTCGAGAGTGAGCTCCTGCGCCGGGCATCGGAGATCGCTGGCCAGCTGAGATCGGAGGGGCATGGGGTTCCCTTGAAGCCCAAACAGCAAGAGGCACTGCGAGCCGTCGCCGCCGGTAAGGACCTGCTGGCCGTACTGCCCACCGGGTACGGGAAGTCCTACGTCTTCCAGCTGCCGGCACTAGCCCTGCCAGGTGTGACGATCGTCGTCACTCCGCTCGTGTCGTTGATGACCGACCAGGCCCTCGAGCTCAATCGCACGATCGCCGGACGTGTACGTGCCCTCGTCGCGCCGATGCGCGAGTCAAACAGCCGCACCGGCAAGAGTGAGGTTGAGGACGAGTTCAAGGGGCGCCGATCGCATGGCATCAAGCTGGTCTATCTGTCGCCCGAACGGCTCTGCCAACGCCACTTTCAAGAGTGGATCCGGATCGGCGTGGAACGCGGCATCATTCGGCGGATCGCACTTGACGAGGCGCATACGTTCGTGCAGTGGGGTGACGACTTCCGGCCGAGCCTCCGGCGCGCCCAAGACTTCCTCCGTCGGCTCAAGCGCGACCACCCCCGCCTTCAACTGCTCGCGCTAACGGCGACAGCCAACAACACGGTGCGGGAGGGACTGCGCGAGGCGATCTTTGGACTGCGGGCCGGCGAGGACCGCGAGGACTTCGCATTCGTGCGTGCGAACCCGTTGCGTCCGGAGCTTGCAGTCTATCGCCGTGTCTTGCCACAACACCAGGGTGGCCCGACCTCGGTCGCTGGACTCGTCGAGCGTGTCGTCGACGCGCTCGACGGGCACGCCATTTTCTACTGCTTGACCGTGCGCCAGGTCGAGGCACTCTACGCGCATCTGTCCGACTACTTGCAGGGCCATCCGGTCGATGTCCTGATGTATCACGGGCGCCTGACTGACGCCGAGAAGACAGGCACCGCGAACTACTTCAAGCAGGCACCTTCGAAGGGCGACGACGGTTATCGGCGCATGGTGGTGGTGGCTAGCGCGGCGTTTGGTCTTGGTATCGACCGTCCCGACATTCGCGCCGTCTTCTGTGTCTCACCTCCTACCGATCTCGCGGCCCTCTACCAGCAGCTCGGCCGAGCCGGACGGGACCGTGCTGCGAAGCCGGGGGAGCCAGGGCTCTACACAGCTGGGCTTGCCATCAGCTATCCACGGGCGCAGCGCATGATCTCCTTCATGACCCAGCAACGCGTCGGCGACGACCTCCTCGCACGAATTGCGGGCAAGCTACTTCAGTCCCCGCCGGTGTTCTCCCCGCGCTCGTTGGCCCTCGACCTGATCGACGAGGATCTCACTGCGGGTCGGCAGACGCCTGAAGAAGCCGCGAAGCAGGAGACGATCGATACCTACGAAACCGGGGTGCTTCGGGTCCTCGCTGAATTGTCCCTCCGAGGGATTGTGTCCGACCTCGGAGACTTTCCGCAGACGATCGAGATTCGGCGCGGAGACTACACTGCCGACACCGACGACATGCACGAGCTCGTTGAGGCAATCGTTGCCGAAGTGCCAGTCGACCACAAGATCGACATTGTCACACTCCACGAGCGGCTCGCTCCACGCCTCGGTGATGAATACCCTGATCCGGGCGCGTTGTGGCACGGGTTGCTCGAACTGCATACCCTTGGCTATCTCGATGTCTCGCAGCGTCCAAACCACGCTCAACTCACATGCGTTGAGTTTCATTCTCACGAGCTGCCCGAAAGCCTCGTGCGCCGGCTCTCGGACCTCAAGAGGGGCATCGCGCGCGAGGTCACACTCCTTCGCGAGTGGTTCGGCGAACCGGGCGTGTGCTGCAATGAGGGGTTCCGGCAGTACTTCGCTGCAGAGGAGTTGCCCGAAGGTACGTGCGCGAGCGACGACACGCGCTGCTCTGCGCACTGGAACCGCGCCGGTTTGCCGGCGGACGCGGTCGAACCCAAGCTGTACGAGGCGTTTACAACCGAGAACCTGCGACCAGCGTCGGCAACGTCCCGTGGACGCAAGCGCAGTGAGGACCAGCTCGACAAGCTCGTCTGGCAGTTGCTGTGGCACAACTACCGTGGCTTGGTCGAGAACATCATTTGGGCGGTGCTCCGTGGCGAGGAGCAGTACTACTCTCGTGCCGAGCGAAAACCCAAGCGCCTCTGGCCAAAGCTGCTGCTCTCGCGAGTGCGCGGTCGCAAGCCGGGCCTCCACAAGGCTGACCTCCACGCCTCGCTGCAGCGCCTGATCGAGCGCGGAGAAGTGACGCAGATCGGCTATTGCCGCTACCGACTGACGCGCTACGTCGCGCAAGACGCCGCACGCGATGCGACGGGAGCGACGCACGCCGCCGACACAGAAAGCGAGGCGCCCTTGCCTGTCTAGTCAATGGTGATCAGCAGGGGCCAGCCGAATGAAAGGGGTGTAGATTGCAAAGAGGAGTATTCTATCCCGAGCTGACACTCGGCGCGGGCGCGTTGAGCGCAAACCGCCGCGTCGAACTCCAGCAGTTCCTCGTCGAGGTGGTTCGCCAGCGCGGCTGTCCATTGCATCTTGCCAACCTGTGGAACGCGATCTACTTCAACTATGACCTGACGTCTCGCGGTTTTGTCGCCGCCGAGCTCGCACCGGAGCGGATTCCGACGCGAACCGCCCAGGCACGCGACGTCGGGCTGCCGGTTGGCGGTTTTGTCCGCGTGCACACTATGGCCGCTTGCGGCGACCTGCTCGGCGAGGTCATCTACAAGGAGGGCGCACATCCCGAAGTCGACGCAGGATGGATCGCACCGGAGCTCTCTGGTGCTCCAGCCACAGTCACGGAGGAGGTCGCAGGACAACAGATCGCCATCGTGCGGGAGCGGTTCGTCCTCGACCTGGACGCGTTTGGCCCTTGTGCCAACGACATCACCCAGAAGCAGTACGAGCGCCTCTGTCGGCGCGCCCGCTGGCTCGACAACCACGGTCATCTCCTGATGGAGGCGACGTACACGCTTGACGAAGCCGACCTGGAAGACCTCGACTACTACGCCGCCTACCTCCTCAAGGAGCATCGTGAGGGTCTCTTGGCATTCTGTTTCAGCGAGGAATTGACAGACGCTGAGCTGCGTGAGGCCCTGCTGCGCAGCTTCGACGCCGTTCGTGATCTGGCACTCACAACGCGTGAATTGCGCAACTGGCGCGACAAGTACTTCTTTCTTACCGCTGACTACGACCAACGCCTCAAGGACGACGGCCCGCTGGGCGGCGGGGACCTGGCTTCGGTCTATCGAGGGCTTGCGCACGTGCCCGTGGGCACGCGATGCTGCTATTCCGCGATCGGAGCGCGCATTCTTGACTTACTCGAGCGCGACGGGCTCGACCCAATTGAACGGACGCTCGTGAGCGGGTCGTCCTACGTGACCGCTGTGTGCCACGCGAACTCCTATGCCGCAGACCGGCTCACGCGTGAACAGCCGGATGGCGTGCTGCCCAGCGGCGTGCACCTGCGCCTTGACGACGATTGGCAGGGAGGAGGCATTTGGCGCGCTGAGCACGTGGTCGATCGCGATCGATACTCGCTCAGAACAGTGCCGCCCATCCTCCCGCTCGGGCTCGGGTACGCGGAGGCCTGTGGAGCTGGGGAGGCGACCGAGCCAGCATTGGCTGACGAGCAGCCTATCGCGTCGAGCCAAACTGGCTTCCGGGTCGCGCTGACCCTCCGGGACCGCGCGTTGGGTCGGTTGCGCCTCCCGGGAGCGGCTGCCGAAGTGTTGGCATCAGGTGTGGTTGACGTGGTCATCCGGCACGGTGAGATCCGCGACCGACGCCAGGTCGAGCGGGATGGTTCGACCCTGCTCGGCGTCGAATACCCGTGGGATCTCCATCCGGGGATCATCCTGCACGGCGCTATCGAGGCAAGCGGGAGCGTGGTACGGATTCGCACTGAGCTAGTCACGCCTCCGCTCCGAGCGTCAGATGGAACGAGTTTCGATTACGGCACGAACATCGCGGTCTACGAGCGCGAGATGAAGCTCACGGAGCTATCGCGTGAGGAAAAGCGCGCCGCTCCTACGTTGACAGAGCTCATCAACCGTGCTTTCCAGTTGCGCGGCCGCGTGAGTGACGGTTGGCGTGTACTGTCACTCGTTGAACTTGCCACCATCCTGTTCGGGCCCGGCTGGAGGGCGGTCGACACGCGTCCAATCGCCGACACCTTGGCCAAAATGGATGTCGAGCGCAATGGTGCTGACTACCTGTGGCGGGCGCGGGTCACCCAGCGAACCAGCGCGTCCGATCGTTCACTGCTAGCCTCCTACGGTGCTGCAAAACCGCGCGGACGTCTCCATCGTGCTGTGCGTCGCCATTGGGTGCCAATGCACCTTCGCCGCTACACCAAGGCATCCCCCGAGAAGCGTCGTACATATGCCGAGGCGCGCCTCAAGTACGGAATGCACGGGGTCCTGCCTGAGTTGCTACCAGCCAACTGCACCTGGGTCGCACCATATGATTGGGGCCATGACGTCGAGGTGACACTCCGTGAGGTACACTTCGACGAAGAGACTGACGAAGGCGGGAGGCGGCCGGTCGTGTTCGAAACGACAGCCGAGTAGTGATGACACACAAGCAATCATCGCCATCTCCATAAGCATAGAGGATCCGAAGTCCACAGATTTCGAAAAATCCGTTTTCTCACTTGTCCTCCTCGTCGAGATCGCCCGCATTCCCTCTCTTATGGTAGCGTTTACAATAGTTCTGGATATTGACCTCTATTGTAAACAAACGAAATGTCAAGTACAGTATAGTGGTCTCAATTTTGATGAACTAAAAAGAACGGACTGTCAAGTTCTTGTGACCATCTATGAACCAGTCAACCAAACAGAACGAACATTTGACTGTTTGACCTGTTTAGCGAGGTGTTTGGGCAATATTCTATAGAAATGTGTGGCATGGAGAAAGTTTGCAGAATTACATTACCAGGTACATGGATCTCAGCGAGAGTCCTCGAACAGATATTACAGCGCTCTCAGAATTGCTTGGCCTACGATGACATGCCTTTGATAGTAATATTCCATAAGCGATGTAAAATAATGGTTGATGCTGCTGCCCGTTTGCTCTCACTCGCAAATCAATTGACCTCCAGGAATCGGCCCGTCACATTTGCATTCGATGGTATCTGGAACGAGGCCATGGGCTATCTGGCACGGATCAATTTTTTCAATTTGTTATCTGAACAGGTAAAGGTTGTACCGGAGCGTCCTGACGATCCCCTCATTAACTTCTATCAAGACAACAATCATAACCTTGTAGAGTTCATTTCAATTCATCCAAGCGAGCAGGAAGCCATTCTTTCGGTCCCTCGAAAACTAACCGATGCTCTCATTCTGGCAATGGATGCACGTCCTGATATTCAACAACTCCGCCATACAGCATTCACAATTTTTGCGGAATTAATTGACAATATTTACAACCATAGCCTGACAACACTGGATGGATTCGTTGGTTTACAAGTCTACCGTGCTGGCGTTGAAGTTCAAGTCGTGGTCTCCGACAGCGGTGTAGGGTTGATACAAACTGCTAGACAAAAGCTCCCCTCACATGAAAGAATGAAGAGCGACATTGAACTCATCACTATGATATTCCGCGAAGGGGTTCCATGGGACGGAGATAAGCGTGGGCTCGGACTCAAGCAGTGCGCTGCCAAAGCGCTCAAATTTAATGCCAGAGTCAACGTTCGCCTCGCTAACTTTAACCTAGAACTCGCCCCTACAGAACGTGGTTATCAGGTTTCGGAGAAGGAGTGCTCTTGGAATCTCCCCTTCCTGCATGGCACACATATCTGTTTTTATTTCCCCTTGACTTAACTCCATTCATCTGCTACACTAAAGGCAATGAAGGAGAATTGTATGCAGATTACACTACGCGATTATATGCCTGGACCTGACGGATGGGGGTACATTATGGGCCGACAGGTACACGAGAAACTCCGGGCAGTCGTTGAGTCCCATCCTGAGGAGATGGTCTTCTGTATATCGCTCTCTGGGATAGAGCACACAGATGCCTCCTTTCCCCGCGAGAGCGTTATCGAACTGGCCAGAAGCAACCGTGGCCGACGCGGCTTCTGCTTGATAGAAGCAATCGATCCAGATCTCCTTGATAACTGGGATGCGGCTGCCCTGAAAAGAGAGCAGCCACTGATAGTATGGCAAGGTAATAAAGCTCATATTTTGGGACCCCAACCCGGGGAGGGCTCTCGTGAAATGCTCAATTATGTGCTCTCGGTACCTTCTACCATTACCAGCGAGACTGCACAAAACCTCCACTTGAAAGTACCAAATGCGAGCAACAAGCTCAAACAACTGTGGCAAGAAGGATATATCTTACGCCGTGAACGGACAGCAACCAGCGGGGGTGTGGAATTTGAATATTATCGCATCAAATAATTTTTTCAGGAACCGTTCACTGATACTAGTGAAGGAGAATGCATAGATGGAAGATATTCCACGCAAGAGTATTCGTCTTACTCAGCACGAGCTGACAATCCACCTCATAGCAAGTGGGTTGGTTCGTTTATCTGAACGTGTTCAACGAGGAGAGCCAATTGCCTATCCCTATCCAGTAGCTCTACAGCAAGGCCTCAACCGACTTCTCGTCGCCTGTATGCAGCAAGGCATCACACCGGTACAGGGAATTTCAGATCTGCTAGATTGGTGTCGTCGTCCCATTCACTCCTGGGGATTAAGTCTTGATCTTGATGAAATCGATGAAACAGATATGTTATTAGATGATCAACTACCAACGCGCGTGTGTGAAGACTGGGCCTGTGCAAGTCCGGATGTAGAAGCAGAATTGAGTGAACAACGCATCATGCGCAGCGTCTTAACCACCTGTCGTGCAGCCAATGCCCAAAAAGCGTACGTTGAATTTCGCAAGTTGTTGATCAGCAGCCCCGTTCTTACGCTTCAAGAGTTGCAGCTAAAGCGCTCTTCTCCAGATCTAATTTTGCTAGCAGAGCACTTGCGTGAAGCGTATATAGAGGCTCCTTACAGTTGCCTCGTCGATGATCGCTTCTATTGTTGTGCTACCTGCCATAATTTACTGCTACGCACAAACGGAGGTGTATTGACCTGTGAGAATGAACGATGTAGGCAGGTACAAACGCGAGTAGCACAACGCTCATATGGAGTTGAAGAGAGCATCTTTTGGCTGCGGAGAGGACTACGACGCTTCGTTGCTGGGCCAGGAAAGTGTGAAATGCACCTGTATGAAGAGCTCATGAAGGAGGTGGGATTGACAGTAGAGCTCTGGCCGATGTTCGATGCCTACGATCTTCGCCTCACCTTCCCGGACCGGGATGTTTGGGCCATTGATGTGAAGGATTGGACGAACCCTTTTCTTTTAGCGCATCGCGTCGATCCCATCCCAACCACCCCTCCATGGACATGGGCTTACTTCGTTTTTCCCGATGACCGGCGTTCGCAGCGCTCTGACTATATCCGCGCTTTTCGCAATCATTGCCCTTTCGTCGGCAAACACAGCAAAGCGAGAACCAGCGCTTGCTTCGTAAGGGATCTTCTATCAGCAGCGCGCAAAAAGCTGCGAGGCTTACAGGGAGTCTATCATGCGTAACACCTATTCCTGGAAACAGGGAATCCTAAAACAACTTCGCCCTCAGTGGACAAATGATGCAAGCCTTTCTCCTCAGGCGTGTTGCGATGTCGAGCTCGGGCTCTACGCTCTATTGCGTTTATTGCCAGGAGAGCAGGCCAAGGCGCTCTGGGTATTATTGATAGGATATCCTTTCGAACTCCCCCAGGCAGCACATTGGGGTGAACAGGAGCTACGTATGCGTCAGGTATTGCGTTACCTCCTCTCTCACTATAAAAGCTATCAAGGTTGGCGCCGCGCAGTTGAACGCTACAGCCACTTACCAGCACGATTGCGTCTCTATGACATTCGGCAAGATGGTTGCATTCTCTCACATGCGGATCAGGTCAGTATTGGATCTAATCGAGAGCGTATTTACGAGCAGACTTTGAGCCAGAATGTTCCATTTGCGCGCGACACAATCCACCTAGCGGGCGCAGGGCGATATCTTTGCGTAGGAGGGAAATTGACGGCAGAAGTCATTCTACCAGAAGACCTGGTGCGTTCTTGTGCTGATCGAGCATCACAAGGACACGACCTCCAGACAAAAACACAGCATCTGTCATTCAATGTTACCTTCCAAGAATTGCTTGACACGGCAAGGTGGATGGACGAAGAAACGAGCAGGCGTCAGCTTCCTTCTGCCTCTTGGTACACGAGATTGAAACGCGTGCAATTGGAAATGTTCGATGAGAGCGGGGATAATCTCTCGGCAACATCGACTCTTTCCTGGGAGGGAATGCTGCACTTAGTCGGCATGGTCAGCTCTGGAAAATCCACACTGATGGACGTGCTGGCTGTGTATGCGGCAAGGAAAGGGTTGCACGTTACGATCGTTGTCGGGGACGTAGTGAGTGCCCTGAATCGTGCACAGCTTTTCGTCCAACTCGGTATTCGCGCAGCTCCAATACTCGGTGCCTCCAATCGCGAACGCCATACGAATCGCCTCCACCGCGTTTTGCACACTGAACGCCCACTAATGCCCCTCTACCAGGATCACGTTGGATTTCGCTGGCTGAGTACAGCGTGCCCGCTTGATGGTTTGCGCAATAGCGATCAGGTGTTTGCGCTGGGCAGGCAACCTTGCCTCACGTTGACTGCAATCACAACAGTGCGAGACGACACATCAACCGGAGAAGACAATGACCAAGAAGAGGGGAACACTAAGCTCTATGCCTGTCCACTTTTTTCCGCGTGCCCCTACCACCAGGCACAGCGGGATCTCGTCGATGCCTACGTGTGGGTTGCCACACCGGCCAGCCTCATCTACAGCCGCGTTATGCAGCACTTAAACTCCGAACGAATGCGCTTTCTGGAACTTGTTTACCGGCGTACCGATCTCCTGATTGTAGACGAGGTTGACCAAGTACAAGTACAGCTCGATCTTTCATTTAGTCCTAGTCAAACATTAATGGCACGGGGATCGGAAGCGTGGTTAAACAATCTTCTGGAGCGCGTGACCCCACAATTGAGTCAGGCTGGCCGGGGCCAACTGGGAGATGAGGAGATAGATGAGTGGTGCCACGCGCATGATACTGTGCAAACGGCGGTCAATAGACTCTACGCTATGCTCCTCAAAGGCAAGGAGCTGCGTAAATGGATCGAACGAGATTACTTCACAGACTGGTTTCTCTTCGAGCGTATTGCTGGGGAGATCAGCGGAGTACCACAGCATACTCCACCCCATCAACGTGCAGAACATCCAGTTTACGCGCACCTCTTAAGTGCCTTTGAAGAGTATCTGACAGATCCGCTGGGGACGACAATGTCACCTCCCCTGGCTGATTTCGCTCGGCAATTGCTCACTGTTGCCGATGTTGCCAGAGTACAAGAACGCATTACAGAGTGGTTACGTTCACAACCGAACCTAGATGGATCAGACCAAGAATTGTCGGAGGAGGCACAACGCATTCAATTCGCTCTTGTCGTCGCGATACTTGCCAATCGCCTTGATTTCCTCATCCGAAGATGGAAGCAAGTAGAGGAGGAACTAAAGCTTGAGGGGGGAGGGACATTACTCTTCCATCGTCCTCCAGAAGATTACACTGCTCTACTGCCAGAGGCTCCTATGGGCAACGTACTGGGCTTCCAATACCTGCGTTCGACGGAAGACAAGGATAATCCGGGTGATCTGCGTTTCTTCCGTTGTGCAGGAGTGGGCCGTTGGCTACTGCTACACCTTCACGATTTACTGGCAGATGAGGGGATCAGTGGGCCGAACGTCCTCTTGTTATCAGGCACAAGTTGGGCTGGAGGAATTTCACCGAGTTACCACGTACAGGTACCAGTCCGAGGTATCTTACGAGCACCTGAAGAAGAAACCACAGCCATTAAAGCAAGTCGATTCCGCTTCGATCCATATTATGACGAAGATCAAAAGCCCATCATAGTTTCAGGCAAAAAAGGGGCCCCAAGAGAAAATGCATTGAAGGACCTGCTTTCGCATCTGGCTCGTCCTGGTGGGCTGGGAGGACTGAGCAAGTTGGAGCGGGAAAAAAGTGCGCTGCCGAACAATCGCCAACGTGTTCTTTTGCTCGTTGGGAGCTATGCAGAAGCCAAATTAGCACGGATGCACCTTGAACAACTCCGTCCCGATTGGATTGGACAGGTCCTCAACCTAGTACCAGACGATGACGATTTTGAGAGTGAGTGGCATGGGAGAGTAACCGTAAAACGATCATTGCAGCGGGGAATGGTGCATCAACTTGCGAGCACCGATGCATGGGTACTCGTCGCTCCCCTCTTATCAATCGAGCGAGGACATAACATTCTGAATGAAGAGAACGCAGCAGCTATTGGGGCAGCTTTTTTCCTGGTACGTCCTCATCCACGTCCTGACGACATTGGACACGCGATCCATGAAATCAACCGCTGGGCTGTAGAGCGATATCCCGATGCGGAGCAAATAGCACGGAAACAGGGGAAAATTCAGGAGGGAGCCGAAGCTGAGTTGACGGTCGATGATATCGGGCGTGCCTTTCGCAACGAGGCTTTCAGATATTGGCGCCATCTGCTACGCCTTCCGGTCGTCTACAGCTCTTTGCCCGAGACTGAACGCAAAGCCTTTCTCTGGAACCATCTGGTTGTTATCTGGCAGGTCATTGGTAGGTTAGTGCGAGGAGGGAGCCCGGCACGCATTTACTTTTGTGATAGTGCCTTCGCGAGGCATTCAGCGCTCCAGTTAGAAGAATACGATACAGTACCAACCAGTTTGATTGTCGGCATGCAACAGATCCTAGCGCCGTATTTTGACACGGGCTCCCCGTCTCAGATACCACTTCAGGATCGGGTTATCGCACAAGTGCTTTTTGGGCCAATGTACGAGGCCCTTATGACTATAGAGGAGTTAAATTATGTCAGCATATGAAGAATTACGTACCCTTGCCTTTCGCTTAGACGATACGGTCAAGACCTTACCGTTCACGTTCTACCAACTCCACTTTCCCGAAGAGTGGAAGAGAGTACTGAGAGAACTCCAGGCAGAAGCAATCGGACGTGACAGCAACTCCATCCGTTTGCCGATGGCGACATTAAACGCAGCCCTAAGAGCCTTGGTACCTGATCTTATTTATATCGCTTATGATGCTGATAAAAAGGAGCAGAATCCCCTGTCTCCCCGTCCATGGCTCTACAGTGAGACCGAGATCGATCCAGAGGCGTTGATCATCATTATCCACTCGTGGATCCGCGTTGCATTTTCAAAAGCGCCCTCCGAGAGTCGCCAGGCGGCACTAGCGAGTATCAGAGCGAAAGATCTTGTGTGGCTAAGGGAGCTCGTTGATCTGGCTCAATGGACGATGCGGGAGAATGGCACAGCGGCTCCTACCCGTGGCGATACTTTTGTGCTGCTTCCCCATCTTGTTGCTGCTAAGCTTAGCGAGCTAGGTGTCTCTCTCGCCTACGGCGCGGAACAACTGCACTTTCGACGAGCTCCCCTTTCGTCAGGGAAACAGGGAGCTGAGCTGGTTTCATGGCCTCCAATAGCATACGAAAGCACTAAGAAACGTTGGTATTACTCGATTATCATAACCTTCACAGTCCAGACAGTCCCTTTTCAGCCATACCCAGTAATGTATTGTGAAATTGGAGTGAGGTGATGGGCTGGTCCTCCCATCAAAGAATTGCGGAGGGGCAACACAAGTGTGTACCTGCTCACAAGCGTTCCCTGGATAAGAGGGTTGCGCTATTCCCCAAGTTTCAGTGTTGCCCCCCTTGAGAAATCCTTTACAGTCTCTCACGATACTCAGCAGCAAAAACCGTATGCCCAAAAATTGCAATGGGGGAACGGCTTGACCGAGCTGATACACGATATCCAAATCCAAGAACTTATACCTGAGCCAGAAGCACTCATTGGCAATCCAGAAGCGTTCCTCAACTTAGAAGGACAACAAGCCGTCACAGCCGCAGTTGTTTATCGGAATGGAATGTTACCAGACCACCGGGCGGGGCCGGGATTGATGCCCGGTGACCGAAGAGACCTTGCAGAAAAGATTACCCAGTTTGTCTCGCCGACATTGATCTTTACTGATGCGCCTAAGAAAGTGCAGTATGTATTCAAAAAGCTCAGTAACCCTTTTTTTACGAAAGAGTCGTTTGCGGAGCGGCGACGGCACATCGCACAAGCAGTCGGGGATATTCTGACGCTTGAAATCTGGCACCAGCCAGATGGTATAGAAAATATTCTTGTGCGGACGATTTGCGACGAACTTGGTCTGACTCCTCTAGACACCGATGCCAATACCTATACATGGGCGACAAAGGAATTGACAGTCACTATACAAAAACACAGTTTGGGTGCCTTAGGAGAGTCGCTCAATATAGAGAACACAAAAGGAAGAAGAAGAGAACGTCTTCACGCGGCAATTACTGAGCGCATAAGAGATGTTGAAAAACATCTTGCAATTGTGCCCAGTCTAGGAGCCCATGCCGCCTTTATAGAGCTCGCCGATGCGCAGGGTTTTAGAGGTGATGCCGATCCCAAATATGCTTTGAGGCTGGGATTTGCCATTTGTGGACGTGTAACCCAATTTATTACACCCCCTGGAGACGAACGCGACGATGTGGACAACCGAGCCAAGCAGGCGTTTCTCGACCTGTTGAGACAGTCGGGTGTCTGTCTTCAACTGCCTCAGACGTTACCTTTGCCAAAGGTGGAGAAACAAGCAGGCAAGGGCATCGAACAAGTTCAACCGCGACAGCCAGGCCAAATTCATTATGCTGCCGTTTGGTCGATCAAGCAGAATGCTTCCGGTAGTCACACACGCAAGCAACAATGGCTTGTGGTGCTAGTTCATATCTCTCCAGAGGGCCAAATACGCGCTATCTCTCCCGGAATGTTGGGATGGGAACCGTATACGCGGGCATTGCAGTCAATTGCAACGCAACAAATCAAAGGCGGTTATCCCAGCACACCTCAACAAATGCTTGCCTTTATCAAGGAGAAAATCGAAGAAGACATTGCCCCATTAGGAGAAACGCTGATCCTCTGCCATGCCCAAAACATACGAGCGATCTGGCCCTGGATTGGCAACAATCAAATCACCCACGAGGGAATCGCCTTTGGAGGATCATCTCAGTCTGCAATCACTATACCAGAACTACATATTGTGCGTATCAGGAGCGGTGATGCTGAAACACCCGAATACTATGCCCAGAACGGCACAAAGGTGGGGTTTACGCGTGGGCTGTTTAGGATGAGTGAACAAGTTTTTGCAAGTACACAGAGCAACCCTCCTCAGTTCAAAATTAGAAGAAATCTTTCCAAAGCCCCTCGGTCCAGCGAGAGTGCCCAGGCTGCCGCAACGACAGCCTGGAACCCAGGTTTATACGAACTGACTGTAATTTCTGATACAAGGTATGACGCTTGGCAGTGGGCGGCACTGACTCATGAGCTTCGCCAAGCCTCGCTGCATTATGCTGAGGCAACAGCACTTCCGTTTCCCCTACATCTGGCAAAGGGCATAGAGCAGTACGCGGCCCCGCTAAGCGAACAACCAGGTGAAGATGCAGAAGAAAATGCTGAAGAATGATCAGGGCGAGAGGACATATCGGAGTTGAAGGGGAATTAGTAAGAGTTGCTTTCCTCGGTAGCGAAAGCATCCATTTGCAGAAACCCCGAGCGAAAGCTGCTTACACCCGAATAAAATACAGGAGTCAATTTTATTTCTCTACACCGAGAACATCTTCAATCAGCTAAGCTGATTAAACATTCAGCATACTTGCCAGATTGCCGAGAGTTATCGTGTTAGTTTGGATAGTTTAGGGCCATCAAAGCCATATGATACCTGACTGAAAATGGTACTTTTAGATGTACAGGAATGGGGGTCATTATAATGGAAAGAAATCAGCCTTACGAAAACACTTATGTCTCTGGGATCACCATTGATGGGCATTGGACTCCCCTGCACCCTGTCAACTTTCATGTTTGTCCTGGGCCCAGAACAGTACATTATGGGGAGCTCGAGTTGCTTCAGTTCAGCACTTATGGTCACAAGCTGAATGATGTGGTGAGTTTTTTTAGTCGTTAGGCGCGGTTGTATTCTGGCGTTTGAGCGTAGGGGAGGTGGACTTGGAGAGGGAACAGCGAGCATAATCCGCCTTCTTTGGCCTGACGATGTACTATAAATAAAATACGGGGGCGCTCTTTGCTATTGAGACGAATATGCCTGTCGTTTCATTCTCCCCCACCCAAGAATGTATCGACCCAGTTGAACGCAGCAATAAAAGCAATGTCAATCTCGGGTTTGCGAGAAATGACTGCATTAGCTATTGAGAAAAGAGTAAAAGCCTCTTCTCTTCTCTCAACCTGACGCCACGATCGTTGGATCACGTACAATACGTGGTGCCAAGGTACTTGTACCCCTTCAAGCCCCCTCTTGCCTCACTTCGTGTGGCATACTCTCCCTCAAAAAGCCTTATCAGACAGCCTAACTGACAGAAAAACGCTCAAGGGACGCTGTGAAATGAGTAGCGGTAATGCTTTTTAGTGCAATGAGTGGGGAAAAAGACGTTTCAATGCCACTGCGTACTACGGGTCTAACTCGCCTGCGTGTACCTTTACAAGGAGCTTCGTCCAGGCGAGGGCTTGCGGCATGGAAGTGGGTAAGGTGAATGTGTACGGAGTGTCATGATCTCCAGGTGTGCCGAGTTCTGATTCTAACCGTCTCATATCCAGGAAGCTCATAATCCTCTCAAATGGAGAACTCGCGCTCTTCTCATGCAAAGGTTGTTCTCTGGCGATAGAAGCTACTACCAATCCCATGCTCTCGCGCGTGCCAGCTTCTGACTCTAAGCGCGTCATCTCAGCTGGGCTTATTTTCCCCCTTCCGTTCAAGAGTTGGTCAGCGGTAATGGAGTTAGATGCCAGTCCTGTATTCTCACGAGCCAGCATCAGGTCCATGCTTGCAACCGAGGATGAGAAGAAAACACGGATACGATCCCTGGATATCATATGATAGAGCCTGAGGAAGCCAAACAATGCTTCAAGCGATGTCAGCACTATTGATATCCACCGCCAGGTGGTTGATTGATCTCCCTGTAATGCGACGCGATAGTACATCATACATCACCTTTCATCTCGTTGTTCCTTTGCTGCTTAAAGGACACAGAAAACCGCTCATTGCACGTGGTACGTAAACATCATGCCGCCCTCGAGGTGCTCGGCAATGTGGCAATGCACCATCCAGGCCCCAGGGTTGGACATGTCTATCAGGATGTCCACGGTCTGACCCATAGGCACGAGCACGGTGTCCTTCCAGACCAGGTCCTCGTTGCCAATCCCGTCGCGGCTCAGCACCAGGAAACGCTGCCCATGGAAGTGGATGGGATGCTGCATGGGATGATCTGAGCCCAGTTCGTTCACGATGCGGATCTTGACCTGGTCCCCGACCGTGAATGACCAGTGAATGTCCTGATTGATGGCTCCCGTAGAACGGTCCACCAGCTTCCAGAACATGTTCTGGAGCGTGGACATGCGGTTCATCATCTCCATGGTGTCTTCCCACTCGATCGCTTCCACTCTATGTCCTCCCCCATGGTGCCCCATCCCCGGCATCTCGGCAATGAGGGCAAGCGTCTTGTCGGGCGGGCGGTCAAAGTCCACCGCGATCTTGACGCGCTCAGCCTCAAGCTCAGGATTGTGTCGTAAGGTGGAGAACTCCTGTGAGAATGAGTGCTCGCCTGGCTGCTCCTGCACGCTCACCGCTGCCATGATGTACGTCCGCTCTGGCGTGCGATGCTCGAGCGAGAACTGTCCGGCGTGCTCGAAGAGGACATCGAGAATCACGCGCTCGGAGGGTGACAAGAGCACCTCCTCGATGAACTCCTCATGCTCGATCCGCCCGTTGTCGCCCCCGACGAGCTTCATGCGCGCCCCAGGAAGACGGACGTTGAAGAACCGGACGTTCGCCGTGTTCACTAGATACAAGCGCACCACCTCACTCTGGGTCGCCGAAAGCTGAGCTGACGTCTCGCCGTTCACCAACATGACATTGCCGAAGCGGCCCATCGCAGTATGGTCTGACTGAGTCCGGCTAAAGGGAGCGATTTTGCCTCCCTCCAGCAGAATATCATCGAGGGTAAGAGTGACCTCTCGGTTCACGGGCGACCAGTACGTCGCATCGGTGGGGACGACGATGATCGTCCCGTAGAGACCGAGCTCCTGCGTATAGTCTTCCCGCAGATGCGGGTGGTACCAGTACATGCCAGCATCTGGAAAACGCAGGCGGTAGGTGAAACTGCCCCCTATAGGAACTGGTGCCATCATCCCATGGTGTGCGCCCTGGGGCACCCCATCGAAGCGGTTCTCCAGGCGCAGACCATGCCAATGCACCGTGGTTTCCAGATCCGTGTCGTTGGTAAAATGGACGGTCACTTCGCTGCCCTGTGCCACCTTCAGGGTGGGCCCCGGGATCGAACCGTTGTAAGCCAGCATCTTGACGGTTGCATCGCCGATGCGCTTGCGCACCTGTTCGGCGCGCAGTTCGAAGACGTCGTCAGGCTCCAGCACAACGGTCTGGGGAGCGATCGCGAGAGCCAGCCCCGCTGTGTCCTGCGAGAACGGGTCGGTCACTCCGTTCATATCTTCGCCGTTGTTGTGATGAATGCCCATGTTTGTCTTCATAAGTTGTATCTCCTTGTTGTTGCACAAGCTCGCACCTCTGCTCTCGCAAGAGGTGCGCTGCGGCCCCAGATCAAGCGGCATCTCCTGGAAGGTTGTCTCGTCTAGCCTCTCCTCGTGGGCCGGGCTCCATCCCTCTGCTTGCATGGGCATACCATCCTCCTGTGGCAATCGCTTCATCTTGCGCATGATGGCGTTGTTTCACTTCTTTCCCCGAAGCGATGCCCTGGCGAGGACGCGCAAAGATGCGCGCGGATCCCACACCGAGCACAAGCGCCACGGCCAGCGTGATCAGCGATCCCACGAGATCCGGCTTGATGATCATCAGAAAGACCACGCCTACAAGGGTCAGGCCACTGGTCTGGACCAGGGTCCACACAATGGGATCAGTGATCTGGCGCTGCAGCTCTGCTGGGATCGTTTTTGTGTGAGCTGAAGCTTCGGCAGCTGTCTGGATGGCTTTGAGCCGATGGGTATTCATCGCTCCCATGGGTGCGAGCACGAGAATCAGTGCGGCAAGCGAGACATCAATCCAGGGAGTCCGCCAGCCCCATGTGGTCAGCGTCATGTAGCTCCCCGCGACCAGGATCAGCAGCGAGGCAGCTGGCATGAGGACCCCCAGGACGGATGTGAGGCTGGCCCACTCGCGGACCTGGGCGACGAACTGCGCCCGGCGGAAGCGGAGGAAGCTGGTCCACTGCAGGCCAATCCCGGTGAAGAGGCCCAGCACTCCAAGCATGTGCGCAAAAAGCGCAACGGTATAGAAACTCATGGTAATTCACTCCTTCTTCACTGTTTTCTACTCAATTTGACTGACCACCCTTGATCTGTGCACCATACGGCGAGGTGTCCCTCACAGCATACCTATAGCGCGCTAAGGTCTTTGAGCCCCACAAGAACGTGACGATCACAACCGTGATTGCGGTGATCGCTCCGGTAATAACTGGGTCGTAATGTGAACCATAATTTGGAAAGGAAAATTCACTGACATTGACCATGTCGTGAAAGAGAATGGCCGCAAGGACACTTTTTCCGGTGTTGTTATAGAGCCAAACAATCAGGATACGCCACCCAATCGTGGAGAATAATTGCCCTGCTACCCATGCTGGAGTATTGGCTTGAAGCTCCGGTATGGCGTGCCAGATCGCCCAAACCGACCCCAAAATCAGGCTAGTAGTGAATGCGCTCCACCGATCTTGCATGGGATCGGTGATATATCCCGTCCAGCCCACCTCTTCACATGCAGCGGGGAGAAAGAACACCACAAAAAAGATCGGTATCAGCAGAAATGGAATGTACGGTGCGGGGAGTGGTCGCCCCAAGAGAAGCATGACTCCATATGAGAGCACCATGATCAGAGGCATCAAGAAGATGATGGGCACATACCAGATCTTGTGCTTGATTCGCTTCAAATCGAAAACGCTCTTCAAGAGCCTCTTTACGCCACTAAGTTTCTCTTCTCTGTACACAAGAATGAACGCCGCTATGAGCGGACAAACGAACTGAAGCGCACTCACCGGAAGATTGATCGGAAGAGGGACGTGTTTCACAAGAGCGCCAAGCAGCCAAAATGGAAGAGCAAGGGCGAAAACCAATACAAAGAATGTGAGCGGTGACCCTTTCAATGACGCGCTGGTATTCATAACGTGTAGCCTCCTAGCTGTGAAGTTTAAAAATTTACACTCTTCTAGCGAAAGACCGGCCAGAAAAGGACTGCTTCGGTGATCTGCTACGAGAGAGTCTACTGTTTTGGGCAGGCTGACACATCGGCAAAGAAACGTATTGTGGTACCTATCTCGTGCGTGACGGGGAACACCTCACGGCTCATGCCCTGCCTAGGTAACGCGAGAGCCGCGAGGCGATTTCCTCTTCCAAGAGAGGCGAAAGAAATACGTTGCTCTACCGATGCGTCGATAGGTCCAGGGCGCTAGACTCTCAAGTAGAGGAAAGCAAGTCATCAGGAGGTTTTTGATGCAGGAAGAAAGTCGCTGGCGCTATGTCCTGGCGCAGCAGATCGCCCCACACTATCATGCCAACCCCAAAGTAGCGGCCGTGCTCGTCGAAGGCTCTGTCGCTCTGGACTATGCCGACCGCTCCTCCGACATCGACCTGGCCGTCTTCTGGGCTGAACCACCAACGGCAAAGGAACGCAGGGACATCGTCACACGCGCTGGGGGAAGCTACAGGCATCCTTCGCCCTCTCACCGAGAAGCAGCTGGTTGGTCAGAGCACTACGAGCTCGGAGGGGCTGCCATCGACGTGCGACACACGACGGTCCAGGCTACCGAAGGCATCCTGGCTGCTGTGCTGGAACACGCTGATCCTTCTTTGTTCAAACAGCAGCGCCTGGCAGCCTTGCGCTCTGCGCTGCCCCTGGTCAACCCACCGCTCATCACCCGCTGGCAGCAGCAAGCGGCAGCCTATCCGCACGCCTTGGCCGTAGCAATGGTCCGGGCACACTTGCGCTTTCGTCCCGCCTGGGAGCAGGAACAGCTGGCCGAGCGCCACGAGGTGCTGGTCCTCTACGATTCCTTCTGTACCGCCCAGAAGCACCTCCTGCTCATCCAGCTGGGGCTCAACTGCCTCTACTATCCTGGCTGGCGCTGGCTGGATCGACTGATCGACGAGATGCAGGTGACGCCGCCCAACCTTTCCCGGCGCCTCAAACAACTCTTCGCCATCGTCAGTATCGATCCCTTGGCCTCGGTCTACCAACTGCATGACCTCATTGAGGAGACCTTCCGCCTGGTCGAAACACACCTGGGTGAGGTTGACACACGCGTCGCACGCGCGCGGTTTCGAGGGCAGCGCCGGGCAGGGGAGCACGCACCTGATGGCCTTGGGTAGTCGGCTTGGAACACAGCAGCCTCTCTTCTTCTCGAACTGTGACAGGAGGTGTGAGGATGGTCTACAGAAGATTCTTCCCAATCGGAGGCAGGTGGATGGACGGAGCGTCCTTCCGGGCCTCGTCTCCTCTGTGTGCGCTCTCCTGATGGGAGCGGTTCCGAACATATGCTATACTGTTCTGGAACCGGTGTGTTTGGAACCGTTTGGGGATGCGCATGAGCAATGAGAACCGGACAACTGCTCTCGTCGAAGGTGAGACGCTGAGCTATCAGCGAGACGGAGAGCGCTATCAGCTCCGTGTGGGAAGCTCCGCCTGGTATGCCTGGCTGCGGACGGCCACCCGCTTTCGAGTGCGCAGTCCGTTCGGAACCTTTACCGTCCGCCGCGAGCAGGCGGGACACAAGCGCGGAGGCTGGTACTGGCGCGCTTACCGCAAGCACGGTGGCAAGCTCCACCGCGTCTATCTGGGCACGGCGGAGGAGGTGACGCCCGAACGGCTCAGCACCGTCGCCGCACGCCTTTCCGCACAGGACACGATCACCAGAGATGAGCCGGAACCTCCCCAGGATGTTCTACAGGAGCATCCTGCTCCCCAGAAGCATACTCGCCACCCTGCAACAGGCGCCGTGAGGCAGCTGGCCGAAGGGGCAAGCGCCTCAGCGTTTGTCAAACAGGCTGCTTCCACCCTGCCCTTGCCGCTCACCTCGCTCATTGGCCGGGAGCGCGAGATCGCCGCGATCTCTACCCTGCTCGGCCGTCCAGAGGTGCGGTCGCTCACCTTGACCGGCACCGGAGGCGTGGGCAAGACGCGCCTGGCGCTGGCCATCGCCACCGAACTGCGGGATGCGTTCCCTGATGGAATCGGCTTCGTCTCGCTCGTCTCCATTCACGATGCTGACCTGGTCCTGCCCGCCATCGGGCAGGCTGAGGGTCTGCAGAGCACCAGCCCCCGAGCGCCACTCGAGTTGCTCTCCGCCTTGCTGCGGGAGCAGCGCCGGCTGCTCGTGCTGGACAACTTCGAGACCGTAGTCGCGGCAGCACCCAGCCTTTTGGAACTGCTGGCTGCCTGTCCTCGCCTGAAGCTGCTGGTGACGAGCCGGGAGGTGCTGCGTGTGCGGGGCGAACGCGAGTTTGTCGTCCAGCCGCTGGCCCTGCCTGATCCACAACACTTGCCCGACGACGAGACGCTCGCTCACTATGGCGCCGTGGCGCTCTTCCTCGAGCGGGCACGGGAGGTCCAGCCCTCGCTCCAGCTGACCGCCGTCACTGCCCCGCTGATCACAGAGATCTGCCGGCGGCTGGATGGCTTGCCCCTGGCGCTTGAACTGGCCGCCGCCCGTCTCAAGCTCCTGCCGCTGCAGGCACTCCTGGAACGGCTGGAACATCGTCTGCAGGTCTTGACCGGTGGGCCACGGGATCTGCCAGCCCGCCAGCACACCCTGCGCAACACCCTCGCCTGGTCGTATTCCCTCCTGCCGGTCGAGGAACAGCGGCTGTTCCGTTTGCTCACGGTCTTCGTCGGCGGTGGCACGCTGGAAGCGGTGGAGCATCTGTCACATGCCCTTGGCGGCGAGCAGGCACAGGTCCTGGATGGCGTGACCTCCCTGCTGGACAAACACCTCCTTTACCGGGCCGAACCGGACACGAACGGTGCACGCTTTCACATGCTGGAGACGATCCGGGAGTATGGCCTGGAGGCACTCGAGGCCCTCGGAGAGCTGGAAGCAGCGCGCCTGGCGCATGCCCAGTATTATCTGGAACTGGCAGAGGAGGCAGCCGCCCAAATGTTCGCCCGGGAGCAGCAGCGCTGGCTCGAGCGGTTGAAGCAGGAACATGACAACCTGCGAGCTGCAATGCAGTGGTCAGTGGAGCAGGGGCAGGACCGGCAGCGCAGGGACATCGCCTGGCGCCTGGCAGGAGCACTCCGATCGTTCTGGATCGATTACGGCTATGTGCATGAGGGGCAGCAGTTTGTCGAGCGAGCCCTGGGAAGACGCGAGGGGATCACCGCGCCTGTGCGGGCGAAGGCGCTCCACGCTGCCGGGTGGTTAACCCTCGTGCAAGGCGAGTACAGACGAGCAGAAGCGCTGTGTCAGGAAAGCCTGAAGCTGTATCGCGAGCTCCACGGTCCGCGTGAGATGGCATCCGTCCTCGAACTACTGGGGTGGATCGCCTTGTGGCTCGGCGACGCCCCTCGGGCCACCACCTGGCTCGAAGAGAGCCTGGCACTCTCCAGGGGAGCAGGGGACAAGATCCGCCTCGCGTACGCACTCATACCCCTCGCGCTGACGATCCTCACTCATGCCAGCCACAGCGACGCTCCACGGGTCCGCTCGCTGCTCGAGGAAAGCCTGCTGCTCTTCAGAGAGGAGCGCGTCCAGGCCGGGATGGCCCACGCACTCTATTGCCTGGGACTCTTGCACTTCCAGCAGGGAGATGCTGCCACGGCCCGCGCACTCTTCGAGGAGAGCTTCGCACTCTTCAGCGCCTTGGGGCAGCGGATGTGGGCAGTGCAACCGCTCTATCGCTTGGGGAAGGTCGCGGCTCAGGTGGGTGACCTGTCGGCAGCTTATGCCTTCTATAAGCAGAGCCTGACCTTGTTCCAGGAGTTGGATGACCAGCAGAGCAGCGCTACCTGTTTGGAGGAATGGGGAGCTGTGGTGGCGCGGCAAGGCCTTGCCGCCTGGGCAGCACAGGTGTGGGGGGCAGCCGAGGCGCGACGGGAGGCGGGCGGCCCATCCTATCTCCCCCAGATCCTGACGCTGACGCTGCCTGACGAGCGTACTGACGATGAGCGGATGCGCGCATGGGTACGTGCGCAGCTGGGGGAGCAGGCCTTTGCCCAGGCCCTGGCCGAGGGGCGAGCGATGACGCCAGAGCAAGCGTTGGCCGCAGGGCAGCACACAGTACCCTCCGGTCACCCGCCCGCTCCTGCCGGGGCGGACCGTCCCCAGGTTCCTTCCCCAGCCTATCCCAACGAGCTGACCGCACGTGAAGTGGAGGTGCTGCGGCTGGTGGCACGAGGGCTCTCCGACGCCCAGGTTGCTGATACCCTGGTGATCAGCCCGCGCACCGTCAATGCCCACCTGCGCTCCATCTATAGTAAACTCGGCATCACCTCACGCCATGCCGCGACCCTCTTTGCCATCAAGCAGCAGCTCATCTAAGTTCTTCCTTCTTCGTCCTTCACTCATCTGCTCCCACTCGTTCCACCTCGACGTCGATCATGCCGTCGTATCTGCCTAGGTAACGCCTTCCCGTGAAGCGTTGCTTGTCACACCCTCAGATAGGCAACACCAATACGTTGCTTTGCCGATGTGTCCTCATGCTCTGCACAGTAGACTCTCAAGTAGCAGATCGCACTGCTCTCTCGTGCATGGTAGCTCCAGAGAGCTGACAGGCGAGTATGGACCTACCTGTTGTCTCTTCTCTCAATTCTATCAAGAAGAAAGGAACATTATTATGAACAATACACAACCAGCGAGCTTCACTCATGGCTCGGCCGGCGAGCGATACGTCGTAGCCGCCGAGCGCGTGTTCGACGGCACGCGCGTGCTCGAGCGCCACGCAGTCGCCGTCGCGGGTGATCGGATCGAGGCCGTGACACCGATCGACCGCCTTCGCGGCCCCGGGCAGCTCATCCACTTTGCCGGCACCCTCCTTCCCGGCTTCATCGACCTGCACGCCCATCTGCTGTTCGACCAGACCCCGCAGGAAACCCTCCTGCGTCACGGCCTCACGACTGTGCGGGACACGGGCGGCCCGCTTGCGCGGCCCTCGGGCGGCGATGGACGTCTGCGCGTACTGGGCGCCGGACCGATCCTCACCGCACCCGGTGGCTATCCAGTCCCTGTCTTCGGTCGTGACAACATTGCCTGCGAAGTCACCGATGTTCAAACGGCTCGCGCTGCGGTCTCCCAACACGCTGCCGGTGGCGCGGCGCTCATCAAGGTTGCTCTGGAGCCGGGCGGGTCGCCGGGCGCTCCCTGGACCGGCGGACACCATGGGCATCAGTCCTCCGCCCCGACACCCTGGCCGATCCTCTCGCTTGAAGTGGTCCGGGCGATTGTCGAGGAGGCTCACGCGCATGGGCTCATCGTCTCCACCCATCTCAGTGGGCCTGAGGGAGCCAGGATTGCGCTCGAGGCAGGCGTTGACGAGTGGGCCCACGTTCTCTGTGACCCGCTTCCAGATGACCTGATCGCTCGCGCGGCGGCTGCGGGCGTGAGGATCATCAGCACGCTCGATAGCCAGTCCCATTGCACGGGTGTCGTCGATAACGCCCACCGGCTCGTCGAAGCAGGGGTACGGCTGCTCTACGGCACCGATCTCGCCCATCCCGATGTCCCCTGGGGCATCGACGCCCAGGAACTGCTCCTCATGCTCCAGACCGGCTATGGGTCCCTCACGCCGCTCGACGTGTTGTCGGCCGCCACGGCGCGAGCAGGGGAACATCTCGGGCTGGCGCCACTCGGGCAACTCGTCGAAGGCGCTCCCGCCGATTTCATCGGCGTGCGAGGCAACCCTCTCGAGCGGTTCAAGCTGCTTGAGTACCCCGACCTCGTCGTGTCGGGGGGCGTGACGATCGTCGCGCCTGCCCAGCATTGAAGACCTATCGGTGTTTTTCTGACGAAAAACACCGACTGGCCTCCTCTCCGTGACGCTCGTTGAGTGCCAGGCATCTGACAACGATGACGGTGAGTCCTATGAAGATGAGGGGACGGGCAGGTGCTGGATACTGCGAAAGCAAGACGGGCAGTCGAATAAGAGCTATATTGAGCAGTTGGTGCCTCTTGTGCGAGGAGCTGGCATGGATGAGCGCTGATCCGTTGAAAGGATCAGCAAGCAAAGAAAGGCGGACCATACTATGGTTTCTCAGCAACGTTCATTTCATCTCATCGAGTGTCCCACGGGCGTGTCCAGTCCACATGCTCGTCTGATCGTCAGTGGGCGTAGCGTGCCCCATGAATCGCTCACGGCGTTCTATGAAGCACTCCAGCAGACCTCTTCTGCTCCTACCATCCACACGCTCCTACATCCACTGCTCTCCTTTTTTTCCTTCCTGGAACAGCAGGAACAGGATGGGCAGGCGCAAGCGTGCGCGGACGCTCCGTATTCACCCTGTCTTTCAGCCATGGAAAGGGGCCAGCTTCCTCCAAGGACGTTCTGGGCAGGACCACTGTCCGAGATTCAGGCAGCGATCCGCGCCTACCTGCTCACGCAATGGGGATACCGCACTCGGCGTAATGGGCGCTCCGAGGAACTGCTCCTGGCCCCCCTGGCGCAAGAGGCAGCACAGATCCTGGGCTTTCTGAGCGCATTGCGGGCATTCTATCACTTCGCCATCGCGAGACACGACTACTGGTATCACGGGAATCCGGCGGCCGCCTTTCGTCTTCCGCTCCGCGCACGCCTCTGGCAAGCCATCGCTCCCATCAATTTGCTCTTGCGTTCACTTCATGCACCCCACCAGAGCAAGGGAGCTGAAGGAGGAAAGAAAGAACCCGTCCAGAGAATCTATCCAATTTCTGCACGCAAAGAACAGCCACTCCCTGTTGCTCATGTCTAATAAGTATAAAGAGAGGGCATTTACGAACGTTACCAAAGGAGGATTTACATGCCTGGGTCACTACGACTCGGCGGAATTGCCGGAATCGACATCTATATTCATTTTAGCTGGCTCATTATCCTGGTGTTTCTCACCTGGTCTCTCGCCACTGGCTGGTTTCCCCAGTTGTATCCGGGATGGTCGACGGCTACCTATTGGATCATAGGCCTCATCTCGGCTTTGCTGCTCTTCATCTCGGTGCTGCTGCATGAACTGGCGCACTCCGTCGTTGCCCGTGCCAGGGGGCTACCGGTGAAGAACATTACGCTGTTCATTTTTGGTGGTGTCTCGAATCTCGAGCAAGAACCAACGAGTCCAGGCGTAGAGTTCCAGGTGGCAGTTGTTTGCCCGCTCACGAGCCTGCTTATTGGTGGGCTAAGTTTGCTGCTCTTTCTTGCGCTGGAAGGCGGCAGTCCACAGTTGGAAGCCATATTCGGGTACCTGGGGATCACCAATCTCTTGCTCGGCATCTTCAATCTGATTCCTGGTTTCCCACTTGATGGAGGACGGGTGCTCCGCTCGATTATCTGGAAGGTCACCGGAAGCCTGCGCAAGGCAACGCATATAGTTTCAGTGGTGGGTCAGACCATGGCGTACCTCTTTATCCTTTGGGGCATCTGGCAGTTCTTCGTCGGCAACATATTGAACGGCATCTGGATTGGCTTTATCGGCTGGTTCCTCTTGACTGCAGCACAGTCTGCTAACGCTCAGGTGCTGTTACAATCGATGTTCCGAGGGGTTACGGTAGGACAGGTCATGAAGAGGACGCCGACAACGGTTCCCGCCACCATCTTGCTCCAGAAGTTGGTCGATGAATACTTCTTGCCCTATGGCCTGCGTACTGCTTTCGTGACACAAGGTGACCAGTTGGCAGGCATGATCACGCTGGGCGATATCCGGCATGTGCCGCGCGAACAATGGGGGCAAATACCTGTTGGGTACGTCATGATCCCATTGAAGCGATTGCAAGCCGTTTCGCCGCAACAAAACTTAAATGACGTCTTGCCCTTGATGGCGAATCGAGATGTGAACCAGTTGCCAGTCGTGCAAGATGGAAAGCTCGTTGGCGTTCTGACGCGAGATGCCATTATACGCACGCTAGAGATACGACGCGGGCTAGGGCTTGATGAAGACAGGGCAGCTTAGCCTAGAGATGTTCGGAGAGGTTACATGCCTGTACATGAACATATTCCAGAAAGGGAGCGACTGAAAGACGAACAGTCTCTCCCGGAGCTGTCTGCACAGATGGTTACGATGCTCACCACGGAACATTACAACTTACAAACGGGACGATCGATGACCGTGGCCGACGCCAATGGCCGCTGCACGCTCTTTATTGGGGCCGTCTCTGGCGCCTTGATTGCCATCGCGTTTACCGGGCAAGTCTCCCGCATGGGCACGGCCTTCTTCGTGTTTAGTCTGGTGCTGCTTCCATCGCTCTTGTTGATGGGGCTCATTACCTTTGAGCGCGTGCTGCAATCAGCCATTGAAGATCTCACGTACGCGCGGGGGATCACGCGCATCCGGCGCCTCTACCTGGAGTATGCTCAAGAGCTGCGACCCTACTTCCTCCTTGCAGCTGACGATGAGAGGAGACGGCCCATGCTCAAGGTGGGATTGCGCCCATCCTGGTGGCAGGTCTTCCTCACAACGGCGGGGATGATCGCCGCTATCAATAGTGTGCTGGTGGGGACCCTTGTGGGCCTGCTGCTGTCTGCCCTGTTCACCCTCCCCTTGCTAGTCTGTACGAGTGCTGGAGTCGTCACCTTCCTGGTGAGCTTTGGCCTTCATCAACGCTATCAATGGCGGCAATGGAGGCGCCTGGAGCAGAATCTAGCGGCCCTCGCCCAAGCCAGGAGAACGGAGTAGAACGAGCTTAGCCATGATGAACAAACTGGAAGAACGGCGTGCTAAAATGAAGAGAAAGTGCGGTTTTTGAAAAGGGCTTGATTCACGATGGAGACAGATCATCCGCTCGATGCAGAAAGCCGGCTGGCAGAGGCTCCCAGCACTGCTCCTGTGATCCGCACGCCTGACCAGCGTGTGCGCGTGTTTATCAGTTCGACGCTCGATGAATTGGCCCCCGAGCGAGCGGCAGCACGAGAGGCCATCAGCCAAATGCGCCTGACACCCGTGTTCTTCGAATCGGGTGCACGTCCTTACCCACCGCGCGAACTATACCGGGCCTACCTGGGCCAGAGCGATATCTTCGTCGGGATCTACTGGCAGCGCTATGGCTGGGTCGCTCCCACAATGCAGGTGTCCGGGCTGGAGGACGAATACCAGCTTTCCGGTGGGAAGCCCAAGCTCATTTACGTCAAGACCCCTGCGCCAGAGCGGGAGCCGCGCTTGCAAGCCCTGCTCGACCGCATCCGTACTGAGGATGCCGCTTCCTACCAGAAGTTCGCCACCCCTGAGGAGTTGTGCGAGCAGATCGCCAACGACCTGGCCCTCCTTTTGACTGAGCGCTTCACGAGCCCTCCACAGGCACCGGTTCCCGCCCGGCTTGCCCAGTCGCCCGTGCCGCGCAGCCGGCTCATCGATCGCGAACAGGAGCGCGCACAGGCGCAGGCCCTGCTGCAGCGCGAGGATGTGGGCTTGGTGACGCTGACCGGGCCAGGTGGCGTCGGCAAGACGCGGGTGGCCGTGCAGGTGGCGGCTGACCTGGCTCCCCAGTTCGCAGATGGTGTTGCGTTCATCTCGCTGGCTGCGCTCAAAGACTCCACACTCGTGGTGCCGACCGTGGCCAGGGCGCTTGGGGTGTCCCAGACGGGGGACGGCTCGCTGGACGAGCGACTGCTGGCGTACCTGCGGCCCAGACAGATGTTGCTCGTGCTTGACAACGCCGAGCAACTGGTTTCAGCGGCTCCGCTGGCAGCCCAGGCACTCGAACTGGCCCCGCGGCTCAAACTGCTGGTGACGAGCCGCGAGCCCCTGCGCGTGCGCGATGAGCAGATCGTGCCGGTGCCACCGCTCGCGCTGCCAGACCCCGCACATATACCGGACATTGCGCACCTCGTGCAGGTCCCGGCAGTGGCCCTGTTCGTCGAGCGTGCACGGGAGGTAAAGCCCGATTTCGCCCTCACGAGCGAGAATGCGGCCACCATCGTCGAGATCTGCCAGCGCCTGGACGGGCTGCCGCTAGCCCTCGAACTGGCTGCGGCACCCCTATCGCTGCTCTCCCCTGCCGCCTTGCTGGCACGACTGGAGCGCCGCCTGCCGCTGCTCACGCGAGGAGCGCGAGACCTGCCCGAGCGCCAGCAGACGCTGCGTAGCACGATTGCTTGGAGCTACGATCTCTTAGTGGAAGGCGAACAGCAGTTGTTCCGGCTTCTCTCGGTCTTCGCCGGCGGCTTCACGCTAGAGGCGGCGCAGGCGGTCTGCCTCCCTGATGCTGACGGGACCTCCTCACCGGTGCAGACGGACGACGATGGAGCAGTGCTGGAGCAGCTGGGCCACCTGCTGGACAAGAGCCTGGTACAAACGCAGCAAGGCACAGGCGGAGAGCCGCGCTTCAGCATGTTGGAGACGATCCGGGAGTATGCGACAGAGCAACTGGTGGCCAGCGGAGAGGAGGCCGCCGTGCAAGAGCGGTATGCGCACTACTTCCTGCGACTTTCCGAGGAGGCAGAGCCCCACCTGTTCCGTCCTGAGTGGGAGAGCTGGCTGGAGCGGCTGGAGCGCGAGGACGCCAACTTGCGCGCTGCCCTGACCTGGAGCAAGGCCAACCAGGACGCGGTTGAGACCGGGCTACGCCTGGCGGGGGCGCTCTACTATTACTGGTTCCTGCTCGGCTCTCTGCGTGAAGGACGAACGTGGCTGGAGGGCATGCTGGAGCGGACCGATGGCACAGATCGAAGCGTTGCGCGAGGCCGGGCCCTCCTTGGTGCGGGGTGGCTGGCCTGGGCCGAAGGCGACTACGAAGCGGCCTCTTTTCGTGCAGAGGAGAGCTTGTCCATTGTGCGCGAGGCACAAGACAAGCGATTGATCGGCAGGGCGGAAGCGCTGTTGGGATTTGTCCGGACGACTCAGGGGAACACCGCTGTGGCCCGTCCCCTGCTCGAAGAGAGCCGCACCCTGTTCAAGGACCTGGGGGATGTCTGGAACGAAGCGTTCACGCTCTACCACCTGGGCAGCGTCGTCTATCTCTCAGGCGATCCTGCTGCGGCACGCGCACACTTTGAGGAAAGTTTGCGGCTCTTCCGCCAGTTCGGGGACGTGCTGTACGCTGCATTGGTGTTGAGTGCGCTCGAGGTCATGGTCTCGACCCAGGGCGACGAGGAGAAGGCGCGCTCCCTGTATCAGCAACTCCAGCCGCTTATGCAGCAGGCCAGGAATCGGGGTGCGCTCGGAATGATCCTGATCACCATCGGGGATATCTGGCTCCATCGTTTCGGCGACGAGCAACAGGCGAAGGTGCTCTACAGAGAGGTTCTGAGCCTGTGGCAGGACCTGCAACGTGTGGAGCAAGGGATCGGCATTGTCAAGGCGCTGGCTGGATTGGCTGAGGTGGCAGCGGCCCAGGGGCGAGCAGAGCGAGCGGGACGGCTGTTTGGGGCCGTCGCTAGCCAGCTCCCATCCAACAGCGTGTACCGGGAGGACGTGAACAGACGTGTCGGCGCGGCTCGTGCGAATCTCGATGCAGCGACATTCGAGGCCGGTTGGGCTGCAGGACAGGCGATGACGCAGGAGCAGGCCACCACCGATGCGTTACAAGACGACGAGTAAACCGGTGATCCGCAGGCGCTCCACCACTTTGTGGCCAAGGCTCGCCTCTCGTGTCGAAGAGCTGCGCACGAGGCGGCTGACCCTGTTACGCCAGGGGCTCGCAGGCAGGTCATTCGTGAGCAGTAGTGCTACCGCCCAGAACAGCCAGGACCAACCGGAAGGAGTCGTTCAGCAAGCCCTTCCGGTTGGCGAGGGTCTGGCAGGGTGCGCCTTCTCACGTGGCTGGAGGTCTCAGGCGCGAAAGCCGAGCAGATTCCAGTAGACCAATTGCCAGGTGAGCGCCAGCGCGGCCAGGGCCACCAGGCTATAGTGGACGCGCCACCCTACGCTCCAGAAGCGCCCCCACCACGAAAGGCTCGCAGCCGAGACGAGCGCCAGGATGAAGACGGCGGTGAGCAGGGACGGCACACCGTAGTAGTAGTCCGGTGGACTGCTGGTGAACTGCTCGAACAGGAAGAGCAGACCCCAACGCGAGAGCGGAGGCGTTCCCTGCTGCTCGGACGGGTGTGGAGGCGCTCCTTCACGGTCTGCCTTCCGGCCAGACTTCGGGTCGGCGCCCCTCGCAAGAGGGCCCCTCGTACGAAGCCAAGCGACCACAGCAAGAGTGCTGAGAGGAACAGCAGCACACATGCTATGGTCAGCACGAGCAGAAAGATGGGAGTCTCGTACCAAGCCACCTTGGTGAAGGCCATGACCGGGTAACTGCTTCTCATCATGAGCATCCCGCTCTTGTCGGGGCGGAAAACAACCGTCTCGGGCCCATCGACCTGCTGAAAGACCCAGGGGGCGACCTCCACAAACGTCATGGGTGGGCCAGCAGCCGAAGGAGCGAGGGAGCCAAATTGCCAGGAGACCGCCAGGCGGCCGTTGCCTGCATCGCTGACACTCATCGCCCAAAGGAAGGAGTCAAGCAGCTTCTCATAGGTGGTGTCGCTGCGGTCCGTCCCCCAGTAGGTGCCGCTGATCTGGCTGATCCGTTGGGCGAACCCGGCTGGCGGTGAAGGTCTCGGCTCTTTGGGGGCCGGAAAGGAGTGATCCAGAAACGCCTGCAAGAAGGGGTAAGAGAGGAAGTCTGCTGCTCCACCAAAGCTATTGTAGGAGACGAACACGCCCACCTGCTGTTCTGGCAGCAGGGCAAGCAACGAGTAGAAATCAGCGGTGCCACCGGGGTGGACCAGTAGGCGCTGACCGTTGCGGTAATGCACCTCGAAGTGACCTTGACCCGCTTTTGTGGAGCCAGCGAACGTGGAAACTCACTTCGCTTGTTGCTCATAGGTGACAGGACTGACATAGCCCAGCGAGGAATGCAGCCGCTGTCGATTGTAAAACGCTTCCAGATACTCAATGATCGCTTGGCGAGCCTGTGAACGAGTCTGATAGGACTCCCGATCGACGCACTCGCTTTTCAGCGTGCCAACGAAGCTCTCCATGAGCGCGTTGTCGTAACAATCCCCTTTGCCACTCATGCTCACCACGATGCCGTACTGTGCCAGCAACGCCCGATAGTCAGCAGCCGTATACTGACTGCCGCGATCAGAATGGAAAAGTCAAGCCAGGCTCAGGATGCCGCCGCACGAGGGCCATCCGCGCGGCCTGCTCCACCAGCGCTTCATCCCGATGCGCATCCATGGCCCAGCCGACGACCATGCGTGAGAAGATGTCGAGCACGACGGCCAGATAGAGCCAGCCCTCCATCGTCCAGATCGCCGTGATATCGGCCACCCACTTGGTCTTGGGTGCCGTCGCGGTAAACTCGCGCTTGAGCAGGTTGGGTGCCACCGGCTGCTCGTGCTGGCTGTCGGTGGTTCGGGTGCGATGCGTGCGTGGCTTTGCGCTCAGTCCCTGCTCGCGCATCAGCCGGGCGACTCGCTTGCGCCCGATGCGCTCCCCTTCGGCTCGCAGCACGGCGTGAATGCGTGGACTGCCGTAGACCTGGCGATTGGCGTGATAGATGCGCCCGATGCGCTCCCCCAACCCCGTATTCGCCTGGCTGCGGCGGCTGGGCGCGCCCAGCCGCCGCAGCCAGGCATAGTAGCCACTCACCGCCACCTCCAAGACGCGGCACATCGTCTTGACCGGATACTCGCGCTGGTGTGCAGCCATGAACTGGTACTTCATCGTGACTCCCGCGAGAAGATGCTGACTACTTTTTTTAAAGCGTCAGGGCAATTGTCACGTACGTAGCGATGTGCTAGACTAACGGCGCCAATGGCTTCCATTGAGTATTTCGTAGTCTGGTAGTGTAGTGCGTAAGAAAAAGCAGTTTAGCAATCTGACCAAACAGATCTTTCATCCAGAGGTGAAAGAATGCCTGACGTGTCAAAGCCGCTTGAAACGCTTTGCCACGTTGTCGCAACGAATTGTCATCACGTTAGATGGTGCCATTCAAGTCGTCCACTGTGGATATCGCTGTCCGAATCAAGGATGCAGCACCGTTCGTCGGGTGTACCGCAGTGCTGAAGCGGATGGGTTGGCCTTACCCGGTTTCACGTTTGGCCTGGATGTGGTGATCCTGGTCGGTCATCTTCGTCTGACCAAGCATCAGACAGTGGATGAAGTGCATCAAGCGCTGCAAGAGCGCTTGAGTCCTTTTCACTTGACGATCTATCGTCGTGAGGTGATGTATCTCTTTGAAGCGTACTGTAGTGTTCTGCGCGCGGCCCATCAGCCCAGTGATACTCCTCATTGGCAAACGTGGCGAGCCAAAGTGGAGGAGAATGGTGGGGTGATCATTTCGATTGACGGGATTCAACCGGATAAAGGAAACGAAACAATCTATCTCGTGCGGGATGTGCTCACTGGACGTGTCCTGTGTGCCGAAAATGTCAGTTCCAGCGAAACGGAGGTCATGAAACAGATCCTCTCGCCCGTCGTCAAACTGGGCGTCCCGGTGCTGGGAGTGATCAGTGATGCTCAGGTGTCAGAAGTGTTAGCCGTCGCCGACCTCTGGCCGGATGTTCCCCATCAAACCTGCCAGTTTCACTACTTACGAGAGGCGAGCAGGCCGATGTACGATCTCGACCAGAAAACCCGCACCGCGATGCGCAAGACCATTCAAAGCAAACTCAGGGAAACGCGCACCCAATTGAGACACCAACAACACGACTTGGGAGATGCCACAGAACCAGCACAGCTCGCAGAACGCGAGCAACTCCAGATCCTGGCTGATTATGCCACAGGCATTCAGACCGCGCTCAATCTGGAGGGGAATCGGCCTTTTGCCTATCCTGGGCTTGCTGGATATGATGCATTAACAGAGGTCGAGGTCAGCCTGAGGCAGCTGGGAAAAAAGGGGGCGCACGGAGCCGATCCATCCAAATGAAGTTCGATCATCTCCTGGTGCTAGTCGGATTGCGCCAGCACTGGAGTCGAGAAGTGAGTGAAGTGCGTCGTATGCATGGCTGGCTCCTGCATGCAGAGCATCTGCTCTCAGGAGAGTGGCGAGCCTCGGATGAAATGCTTACCAATGAGGAAGTTGCTCAGTGCTTTGATAGCTGGTGCGCCCAGTTAGCTCATCTAGCCACAACTGAACCGTTAAGCGAAAACGAGCACAGGTGCCTCGCGCATTTCTTGAAGATTACGCAAGGGCTCAGACCGCACCTGATCCTGTGTTACGATCGAGAAGAGTTTCCGCGAACCAACAATGCCATGGAGGGATACATTCGCTCCCTCAAAACACGCTACCGCCGCATCAGTGGACGCAAAAACTGGAACAGCTATCTGTTGCGTTATGGACGATGCATCGCTTACTACGACTACTTAGAGCAGGAACAGGCAAGTGAGAAAGAGATTGAGCAGATACTCAAGCAGGTAGACCATCGATGCTGGCGCCAAGTGCGAGCGCAATGTCGTCGGGAGCAGAGCGATCAGTTGAAAATGTACCGCTTTCGCCACAAACGTGAGCGCTATCTGAATCAATTAGAAGTGCGCTGGGAGGCTACGCTAGGATGTACGCGACAATTGCCCTGACGCTTTTAAAATGTCGCGCTCCTGCCGGGTGATGTCCAGCTCGCGCTTGAGCCGACGCAGCTCCTCCTCCTGGGCGGTCTGATGCCCACTGCCGGGGAAGGCTTGCTCGCCTTGCTCGGCCAATTGCTGGCACCACCGGGACAGGGCGATGTCACTGATCCCGAGCTCGCTTGCAATTTGGCTCATCGGCTTGCCACTGCTCTTGACGAGCTGCACTGCTTCCAGTTTAAACTCCCTGGTGTACGTCTTCTGTTGCTTGCCCATCCTCTCCTCCTTCGATAGAGTAGTATATTCCACGTTTCCCTACTCCACCAAACTGGGGCAAGATCAGGCTGACGCGTTCCCAAAACAATGGGGTCGTCGAAGGCAAAGTCAATAAACTGAAACTGATTAAACGGATGGGCTATGGCCATGCGTCGTTCCCCTTACTGCGTCAGCGGGTGCTCCATGCTCTCTAGAGCCTGTGAGGGACTGGATATCGATGTGGTGATACAATGGTCACATGAGCAAGAGAAAGGAAAGGATTGATGAACCAGGAACTCCGTGACCTGTTCGTGGCCGACCAGACCGAACGCCGCGGTGATACGGCCTACGATACTCCAGAATATTGGCAACTGCGGGAACGTGATGGGCAGCGTCGCCAGCGCGTGAGCGAACTGCTGGCCCAGGGAGGGGTGAGCGCGCCCGATGATTATTTTCACGCGGCCTTGATCTTCCAGCATGGCGAAACGCTGGAAGACATCTGGCAGGCCCACCAACTGGCGCGAAAGGCCGCGGAACTGGGGGCCACCCAATCGATGGGCTCCAAAGACAGCCGCTGGCTGGCCGCTGCTGCCCTGGATCGCTGGCTGATGTATCAGGGCAAACCGCAAAAATACGGGACGCAGTTCGTGCCCGACGGCAAACGCTGGCGGCTCTGGGATGTTGATCCAGGCACCACCGATGCCGAACGTCTTGCCAATCACGTCCCTGCTCTCCAAGAGCAGCTCACCCAAGCTGAACGCTATACTCAAGAGGGAGGATTTGGCATCGAGAAGGACAAGGCTCCTGGATGGCTGTGGGAGGCGCTTGAGCGCTGGGGACAAGAAGGCTGATGACCAGAGCAGTCCATGACCACCTTCGGTTTGCATCCACAGCAGAATCAGCAGTGGCGAATTTTTGATGCATTCACTATGAAGTCCTTAACACGCTCTGGGGCATCTGAAAGCACTTGTTTACAGGCAAGCCTATGGCCATCTCACTCATCGGTTGGCCTCACCAAGAGTGAGCCAGAGCCGTTTAATGTCAAAGTTTACACGCTCTGGCCCGCTTAGAGGGCTAGTTTATCCGCAAACAACGAGTGCCCAAATACGTCCCCCCCTCGTGAGCAAGTATGCTCCTGGAGATAGGCACTGGTTTTTTCTTCTGTGCTCTATCTTATCAGGAAGGGTCCTTATCCCGAACTCACGTTATTTAGATCATACTTGGTACTTGGGCTGGCTGATCATCGTCATGGCTGATGAGTGACACGGCACAGCGTCCGATAGGCGCCGAAGCCCATGTGGAGCTTTCAGCATGCGCCGACGAGACACCGCCGTACGCGCGGGGACAGACCTGCAGTCCATACATGGGAGCCGCTCCTGGCGGCTCCCTCGGGGCCTCAGCTCGGGGGACCGTTTCCCAACAGGAAGCGGAGGACTTGCTGCACAAAGAGCTCGGGTGCAGTGAGCGCGGCATCGTGCGGCTGCCCAGGCAGCACAGCAAGGCGGCTGTTCGGCAGCGACACATGCAGCGCCTCCGTGGCTGCGGTGTAGACGGGGGAGGTTTCGCCGCCCACTAAGAGCAGGACCGGCGTTTTCAGGT
>WNFY01000215.1_pt1 | contig 46654 bp, 46 predicted proteins | sample 5400091 | NCBI WGS metagenome assembly WNFY01 (sample SAMN13153364, study PRJNA577476) | soil metagenome | isolation source: 60 cm soil or saprolite under grassland replicate 1 | place: USA:California | collected 2016-06-15
AAGAGATAAGAGAGGCTGCCAATTTACTTAAGCACACCAATAAGATTATTGCCTGCTGGGCTATGGGATTAACACAACATAAGAATGCTGTGCAAACCATCCAGGAAATTGTAAACCTATTGTTACTGAAGGGAAGTATTGGTAAGCCGGGAGCAGGTACGTGCCCGGTACGGGGACACAGCAATGTACAGGGAGACCGTACTATGGGCATTTATGAAAAACCATCCAAAACATTTCTTGATAATATACAACATGTTTTTGGTTTTGAACCCCCGCAGAAACATGGATTCGATGTGGTGGATTCCATTAAGGCGATGCATGAAGGAAGAGCAAAAGTATTTTTTGCGATGGGCGGCAATTTTCTTTCAGCCACTCCTGATACCAAATACACTGCTAAAGCATTACAGAAATGCAAGTTAACAGTTCATGTATCTACCAAGCTAAACCGTAGTCATTTAATCCATGGTGAGGAAGCGATGATTTTACCCTGTCTGGGCCGAAGCGATAAAGACATACTGAAAGGTGAAGTACAATTTATTAGTTGTGAGAATTCGATGGGTGTGATACAGATGAGCAAAGGAAATTTAAAGCCTGTCTCAAAAGATCTGCTTAGTGAGCCTGTAATTGACGTGTAAGAATTCCCGGAGGATTTTATTTACCTAATGCTGCCAGGGAAGGTAAGTTTGACACTTTCACCGGTAAAGCTATGTTTAGTATAGCAGATGTACCGTTCCGTTCTTTAGCGAAGGATGAGTTCATGATGATGACCATACGCAGTCATGACCAGTTTAACACTACAATATATAGTCTCAATGACAGGTATCGTGGTGTGTTTAATGAGCGCAGGATAATTCTTATGAACCAGAAAGACATTGAACGCGAGGGTTTGCAGCCGGGTGATGTAGTGGATTTATATAATTATCATGATGGTATAGAGCGGATAGCGCGAAGGTTTATTGTAGTTCCATATAAGATACAGGAACGCTGCACCGCAACTTATTTCCCTGAAGCAAATGTGTTGGTGCCGATAAACAGTGTAGCAGAGAAGAGCAATACACCTACTTCAAAAATGGTTATAGTGAAAGTGAAAAAACAGAGTGAATAAAAACATGGGTACGTACCAGACTACTTCTTATTATACATTCTAATAAATTGCGTGGCTGTAATAACGGGTAATTGAATGGATTCTTTTTTTAAAATCTTTGGTATTGGAAGTAAGAAAATAATCAACGCGTTTTATTTGTAAAGCTGTATAGAATTGTACTGCATCCTACAAGTAAAGAATTGGTTTCCTTCACAGGGTTTATAGTATAATCAAGTGTATAATATGGAAAATGAACGGTGCTAAATACAATGAGAATCTTTTTCATAGAAACCAGTTTTAGCAAGCATAAAAGTTAACCAAAAAAACAGGACAGGCATACATTAAACCCGGTTTAACTATTTGATAATAGAGGAAATTTTAGCAAATAAAGACTTTGCGAATAAGTAATCAGTTAATAAATTTGCGCCCTCATTGCCCGATAGTATAATGGCAGTACCTCAGATTCTGGCTCTGATAGTCAAGGTTCGAATCCTTGTCGGGTAACAATGATAATCATACAATCCTTTATGGTACTAGCTTTGAAGGTTTCCTAAATTTGATTATTGACAGTTTTACTGACACTTTTTTTTTTGTTTTTTCCCGGGTGACCACTTTTTTTGTTTTATAGATATACTTGCTTTACTACTTACTATACGATTTCCTTAAAATAATTAATCTGTGTGGTTTAATGCCAAACACTTTCAAAGAAAAAGATGGTAGCTTGAAAGTAAAGAATAAGGTGGAAATTTTTTTTGCCGGAAACAATAAAGATGATCTTACTGTTATTATAACGCAATTACGGCAAGTTCTTTTCAGTAGTCTTATTAGAACAACTACACTTATTCCGTCTTTAAATTAGAAGATTTATTTATCATCACGTGAAATAATAATCGAATAAATAAACGCCCCATTCTTGTTTTCATTGATTCCAATTTTTAATAACCCCCGACAGTACTGTTAGATAAAGTGTAATCTTTACAATTTAATGTTTGACTCAGAATATGGAATTTAGTCCTTTGTTTCGGATTTTTTTAGATTTTACAGAAGGCATCGACACTATTGATTTTTCTTTTCACCAGCTCTTTTTTTAAGGTCTTCAGCTTCTTCAAGCTTTTTTTCATCCAGGCGTATGTTAATAAGAACATGCACCTTTTTATACATTTCTACCAGAGTTCGGGAGGGGCTGTAGTGCACCATTCTAAAACAAGGCTTTTAAAGCACTGGTACTATACTAAAGTTAGATAATGATTTTATGAGAAGTCATATTGGAGTTCGGGCTGAATTATTTCAAAGACCGGCACATCACAAAGCCCCGGACGTTGGCAACAAGGCTAAACGACCGCACAACCCGACACTTGTAAAGTCATCGGGGGCTGCCCGCTGATAGTTCACTACTCGGCAGACACAACCGAACTTCAATGGTACAACATCTCTCAATCAACTTTCGTGAGACGGTCCTTCGCTGACTTTTAGAAAAATAACGGCTGACAATCATCTATATTTAAATCCAACCTCTAAATTTTTTCTTCCCTCAAAAAAATTTCAAAAAAAAAATTGCGTAGTTAAATAACTACACATATATTTGTAGTCAAATAACTACACGATGCTTCTAAGAAGAGATGTTTTCCAAGCCATAGCAGACCCGACAAGAAGGGCCATACTCCTGTTGGTTGCTTCTCAAGCAATGACAGCCGGAGCGATTGCGGCAAACTTTGACACAGCAAGACCCACAGTTTCAAAACACTTGCAAATACTCACCGAATGCGAATTGCTTGAACAAGAGCAAAACGGCAGAGAAATTTACTATCACATCAATGCAAAAAAAATGAAAGAAATAGCAGACTTTATTGAACCATTCCGCAAAATGTGGGATGAGAGGTTCAATAAATTAGAAACCATAATGAAAAAAAACAAATCAAAAAAATAGAATAATATGGAACAAAAAACAAAAATCAATGCCGAAAGACAGCAAACAAGACAATCGCTCAACAATGCCGGCAACGACTAAAAAATATTGTGGAGCAGAAACCACAACAAAAAACGGGACACACCGAAAATCCAAAAGAGTAGGACAATAAAATAAAACTATATGAATAAGGGCATCAAAACTATTATTTATCCTGTTAAGGACGTAAACCAGGCAAAGACACTATTTCGTAAACTTTTAGAGGTTGAGCCGTATGCAGATCAACCTTATTATGTTGGTTTCAAGATTGGCGACCAGGATATTGGATTAGTCCCTAATAGTCCTGAAGCAGGGATGACAGCATTTTATCACGTTGACGACATTAAGAACAGTTTACAAATCCTCCTAGATGCTGGTGCGGAAATCATTCAAGACATCAAAAATGTTGGAGGAGGAAGATTAATTGCGAGTGTAAAAGATAAGGATACTAATATCATCGGACTTATTCAAAATTAACGAAAGACAAAACACTACTGCCAACAATAATATGGAACAAAAAACAAAAATCAATGCCGAAGAGGGCAAACAGGAATTAGTGATAACAAGAGACTTTGATTTGCCGGTGGAATTACTTTTTAAAGCGTATGTCGAGCCCGAAATTGTTGAGCGATGGATGGGAACAAAAGTGTTGAAACTTGAAAGTAAAAAGCACGGCAGTTACCAATTTGAAACAACCGATGCTAAAGGAAACAAACACGGGTTCAATGGGGTAATCCATGAGTTTGTTGCGAACCAGAAAATCACACGGACATTTGAAATGGAGAATACATCTTTTGGTGTTCAGCTTGAGGTCTATGAATTTGAACAACTTACTGACGACACCAGCAAACTCAATATGCACGTAATATACGAATCGGTTGCACAAAGAGACAAAATGCTGCAGTTACCCTTTGCTCAAGGCATAAATATGGCACATAACCGAATACAAGACATAGTAAGCAAATTAAAATATAGTAAGCAAATTAAAATAACGTGAGTTCGGTTTAAGGGCGATGAAATATTTTGTAATACCGGCTTTTGTTTTTTATGGCATCGTCCCTACTAATGAACTCGTTGCAAACATGTTGATAATCAATCCTTGCTTTTTCAAAAAATTTTCCCATTTGCACCCGCACTCGAGTTCATTTTGCGCGGATTCAGGGAAGGCCGCCGCCCCCTGAAGGGGTCTTGCGTCGCAATCACTTCATCAGTTTATCTTTTGGCAGCAGAAACATTTATTATAATTTATAGAAAAGCTCAATGAATAATCCGAACGATGAAAGGATTGCGACGCAACAATGTGCAACCGGAGTTACTAAAAGCCGGTATCACAATTGATGTTATCACTTGTTCTGAACTCACAATAAAATAACGCACCATGACAAAGAGAAACCTGCCTGCCGGCAAGGCAGGTAAAATTATCTATTGGATTGCTACTATCTGGCTTGCACTAGGAATGTTATCAACTGCAACAGTGCAATTATTAAAAGCGAAAGATGGACAAGGTGGCGCAGATATGGTTACACATTTAGGCTATCCTGTTTATTTACTAACATTACTAGGCATCTGGAAAGTTTTGGGAGTTGTAACAGTGCTTATTTCTAAATTTCCTTTAGTAAAAGAATGGGCTTATGCAGGCTTTTTCTTTGTGATGACCGGAGCGATATTTTCGCATATCGCATCGGGAGATTCAATCAATGAAATATTTCCCTCGTTGCTACTTCTAATCCTTACTGTGGTATCGTGGTATTTCAGACCTGCTGATAGAAAAATCATTCCAGTTACACTACGCAAGCGATAAAATTGTGAATAGATTTTATGAGCCGAACTGCATTACTACTATGAATCGTCTGTTGCGTCGCACTCTTCAAGGTTCTATTCACTGTTCAACAAACCTGCAAGTCGCTTCACTACTTTATCCCTTGTCAACTATAAGAAACAAAAAGAGTTGTAAGCTCCTGTGAAGCTACTTGCTAAATTTGAGCTTTAAACATCATTAGCTTTGCAAAAAAAATCAACATGTCAAACAACAGCGTCACATTACACAGAGTTCTTAAAGCGCCACCCGAAAAGGTTTATCGCGCCTTTACAGAATCTAATGCGCTTGCATCATGGCTTCCGCCTTATGGGTTTATATGTGTTGTTCATAATATGGACGCAAAACCGGGCGGGAATTACAAAATGTCCTTCATCAATTTTTCTACAGGCAACGGACATTCTTTTGGCGAAAATATCTTGAACTCAAGCTGAATGAGTTTTTAAAATACACCGACCAATTTGATGACCCTAATTTGCCCGGAGAAATGATCACTTCGGTCTGGCTCAAGAAAGTTTCCAGTGGTACGGAACTTAAAGTCATCCAGGAAGGCATTCCGGCTGCTATACCAACTGAAATGTGTTATTTGGGATGGCAGGAGTCATTAGAAAAATTAGCAAAATTAGTTGAACCAGAAATCCAGGATGCCTGATTAGGCTATAGCTAATAAGCTCAGTGTATCAATAAATGAGTAGTATGAATCCTAAGGTTGATTTCTTTTTTGATAAAGCCACAAAGTGGCAGAAAGAATACGAGAAATTGAGAATGATTATTCTTGACTGCGGGCTCACCGAAGAATTGAAGTGGGGTTGTCCCTGTTACACATTTGAGAACAGCAACATAATTTTAATACATGGATTTAAAGAGTACTGTGCACTTCTGTTTTTCAAAGGTGCTTTGTTAAATGATGCCAATGGTATTCTGATCCAACAAACGGAGAATGTGCAGGCGGCACGCCAGGTCCGGTTCAGCAATGTTAAGGAAATAGTTAAGAGGGAAAAAATATTGAAAGCCTATATTTACGAAGCCATTGAAGTGGAAAAAGCCGGTTTGAAAGTGAAATTAAAAAAGACTCCAGACTTCAAAGTCCCTGAAGAATTTCAAAATAAATTAGATAAGATGCCTACTCTGAAGAAAGCTTTTGATGCATTGACGCCGGGACGGCAAAGAGCATACATTTTTCATTTCTCTCAACCCAAACTATCCAAAACCCGGGAGGCGAGGGTTGAAAAATATATACCGCAAATTCTCGAGGGAAAGGGGTTGGATGATTAAGTGAATTTTAAAAAGAATTCAGAACTCATAATTCCTGAAGAATTTCAAAAGAAATTAGATGAAGTCTCTACCTACTTGAAAACTGCTTTTGATGCATTAACGCCGGGACGGCAAAGAGCATACATTTTTTATTTTTCTGCACCCAAACAATCCAAACCCGGGAGTCACGGGTTGAAAAATATATGCAGCAAATTCTCAACGGAAAGGAATTAGATGATTAGTGACACACTTATTCAACAGAGACAATATAAAGGTATGAGCAACATGAAAAGCAATAAAAAGAAGTTGTCACCTGAACAACGTGAAGAACTACTCAAAGCATTGAAAGTCCGTTTTGAAAAAAACATGAACCGCCATAAAGGTTTTGAATGGGCTAAAGTACAAACAAAGCTGGAAGCCTGCCTGTCCGGTAGGCAGGCTAATACTGAAAAACTGTGGTCGCTCAATGAAATGGAAATAACCGACGGTGAACCTGATGTTGTTGGTCATGATAAAAAAACGGGCGAATACATTTTTTATGATTGTTCAGCAGAAAGTCCTAAAGGTCGCAGAAATGTTTGTTACGACCGTGAAGCGCTGGAGTCAAGGAAAGAACATAAACCGAAAAATAGCGCTATTGATATGGCAGCCGCCATGGGCATTGAGCTTTTAACGGAAGAACAATATCGGGAGTTGCAGCAACTTGGAAATTTCGATACGAAAACATCGAGCTGGGTAATAACACCTTCTGATATCAGAAAACTCGGCGGTGCCCTCTTTTGTGATCGCCGCTACGGCAATGTCTTCGTGTATCACAACGGTGCAGAGTCTTATTATGCCGCCAGGGCATTCCGTGGCTCGCTAAGGGTCTGAATTTTGCACAGACAGCGAAGCAGGGTGTTCCTTGTTACATGTTCCAGAAAAGTAACATAGTTGTAATAGGTGGATTAAAAGAATACTGTGCGCTTCGTTTTTTCAAAGGTGCCTTGTTAAATGATGCCAATGGTATTCTAATCAAACCTGGGAAGAATACGCAGGCGGGGCGCCAGATTCGGTTCACCAATGTTCGGGAAATAGTTAAGATGGAACCCATCTTGAAAGCCTAAATTTATGAAGCCACTGAAGTGGAAAAAGAGGTTTGAAAGTGAATTTTAAAAAGATTACAGAATTCATCATTCCTGAAGAATTTCAAAATAAATTAGATGAAATCCCTGCCTTGAAAACTGCTTTTGATGCATTGGCGGCAGGACGGCAAAGAGCATACAATCTTTTTTTTTCTGCACCCAATTGGTTTGACAAATTATAAATATTGTGAAGTTTAATTTTGAAAGGCTGATCAATTCAATCAGCCTTTTTTTATGACTATACTTTATTATGGTAATGTCTTTTTTTATAGCAAATCGTAATTCTTCAAGGCAAATGCTTTTGAATTATTTTTTCGATAGTGCGGGCTGCTCAATGATTTTTATTCATCCATTTATTTTGCCGCTCATCATTTAAAAAGGTTGAAGTAAAAAATTATATTTTTTTCAACTAATTGATTTTCATTATTCTTGGCTTAAGCCTATTATCATTCACCACACATTACCTAAAAAAACTTGGTACTATGTATTGCATGGTATCTTAAAATTACTCATCTTTGTGTTGTCAATGTAAAAAGATGAATACAGAACTGGGTAAAAAGATGAATACAGAACTGGAAGTAAAAGTGAGTGACACAACGAAGATGAACAAAGAAAAATAGTTGAAAACAAAAAATTTAAAAAATTATTCTCCATTCCACTTTATGAGTTGAATGGTAAAAACAAAAACTCCAGATTTTATGGACATTCAGAACACACAGAGCCAGATGCGGAAAGGGGTATTGGAGTTTTGCATTCTTTCCATTATACGCCAGGGGGAGGTTTATCCGAGTGATATAGTGGATAAAATGAAGGCCGCCAACCTTCATATACTGGAAGGCACGCTATACCCGCTTTTGACCCGCCTTAAAAATGCAGGACTTTTAACGTACCGTTGGGTTGAAAGCCAAAGCGGGCCTCCAAGAAAATATTTTTTAATGACCGACAAGGGGCTTGAGTTTTATGGCGAGTTGGAACGAACATGGAAAGAACTGGCTGATGCAGTACATGCATTAACGAACAACCTGCCACAGGAAACAGTAAACGAAATCCCTAACCTTAACCAATAAATTTTTTAAAATCATGAAAAAGGTAATTAACATAAACTTTCAGGGGCGGGTAATACCGATCGAAGAAACGGCTTATGATATATTGAAGCAGTATACTGAAAGCCTGCGCCGCTTCTTCGCTAATGAGGAAGGTAAGGATGAAATTATAAATGATATTGAAGGCCGTATAGCTGAATTGTTTGGAGAAACACTTAAGAAGGGCAGCACCTGCATCACAGAGGAAGATGTAAACGCTATAATAGCAAGCATGGGCCGTCCCGAAGATTTTGAAGCTGAGGAGGTGAATGTGCAATCTCAGTTAGGTGGAGGTAAGGCAAAACAGGAATCTTCTTCGGGTTATCAGCGTGCCGAATCTGCTCCCCGTGGCAGACTATACAGGGATGAAAGTGACAAGCTGTTAGGTGGTGTTTGTGCAGGCTTGGCTAATTATCTGAGAATGGATCCATCCATTGTGCGCATCCTGTTTGCGATTATAACTTTTGGTGGCTTTGGTGCAGGTTTTCTTATTTACATTTTATTATGGATTATCCTGCCATCAAAATCATTGGAAACGCAAATTCGCAAAAGGTTGTTTCGTAACCCGGATGATAAAGTAATAGCCGGTGTAGCCAGCGGTATTGCAGCCTATTTTAATATCGCTGTATGGATACCAAGATTAATATTTGCGTTACCACTTATTCTCGGTATTATATCTTCTATTTTTCAAAATGCTTTTTTTGAATTCAATCCATTTCCTTCAATAATTTTTGGTTCATTTGGGAGCTCATTATTTATCATATACATTGTTTTGTGGGCTGTAATCCCACAGGCAAACACTGCTACCGAAAAACTGGAAATGCGTGGCGAAAAAATTGACCTTAATACTATTAAGACTACGATACAGGAAGACTTAGAAAGCGTTAGAAGCAAGGCAGAAAAATGGGGCTCTGAAGTAAAAGAAAAAGCAGAGAAATGGAGCAGCGAAGTAAAAGAACGTGGCCGCACATTTTCTTCAGAAGCTGCACCCGTTGTTAAAAGATCAGGCAGTCGCTTAGGAAATGCAATCGGAATATTATTTAAGGGCTTCTTTCTTTTGATTGCCGGTGTTATAGCATTTGCGTTATTAATGGCAATGCTTGGATTAATGATTGGTGGAGTAAGCGTATTTCCCTTGAAAAATTACTTTCTGAATGGTTTCTGGCAAAACTTTTTCGCATGGTCTACCCTGGTTTTATTTCTGGGTGTTCCCGTAATTGCATTAATAACCTGGCTGATGAGAAGATTGATAGGTGTGAAATCAAAAAGTCCGTATATCGGATACACATTTGGTGGTCTTTGGTTCATAGGTCTTGTATCCGCAATAATTTTGGGTGTATCTATTGCAAACAATTTCAGAACAAGAGCCGGTGTGGAAGAAAGTGTAAGAATGACTCAGCCTGCTATTGGTAAATTATATGTAAAAGTGTCTCCGCATTCTAATGTAAATTATTATGGGAGTGACTGGTATGGAATTCATTGGGATAACGATGCTCCGTTTTACGGTATAAGTGAAGATAGCCTGATGATACGTACCGTACAGGTAAGAGTAGCAAAAAGTGACGACAGCGACTATCACGTAAACATGGTGAAATTCAGCAGGGGCAACAATCCTGAAGTAGCAAGACTTTACGCATCTAAAATAAGTTTCCCTGTAGAGCAAAACGACAGTATCCTTACATTATCTAAAGGGTTTGCTATAACAAAACAGGATAAATTTCGTAACCAGCAAATTCTTCTTATAGTTCAGGTGCCGGTAGGTAAAAAAATTGAACTTGATAAAACAGTGAATGATTACAAATGGTTTAATGTGGAATCAGGTTTTGACCATAATGGTTGGAATGATAACTGGAACGATAACTGGGAAAACACTTACAGTTGGAGAGGCAATACAGAATATATAATGACTGATAAAGGATTAAAATCTACAAAGCCAACTGAAGAAGAACGGTCTGAAGAAGAACGTTCAACCGATGATAAGCAAAAGCAACTCGAAGAATTGCAAAAGCAAAAACAGGATCTCGAAAATAAGCAACAGGAATTAGAAAAATCATTGAAGGAAGACAGCACACGCTACCATTACCAACCTTCAAAAAAACAACCAGATACGATTAAAACCGAAGCAAAAATTTCTGTATCACCAGCGCAAAAAATAAATGACGGCAGTATAAATATTCATGACCTGGCATTAACAATTATCGGAAGAGCAACAATATAATATAAACTCGGTTAAGGTTGGGAACAAAGGAACCCTGTCTTGCTTACAGGATGGGGTTCTTCCCTTCTTTCTTTTGCCACATCTCATCTATAAGCGGCTCTTAAATCAAAAAATGAAAACACTAACAAATCAATAACCATGGAAAAAAGGCTCGTTGATATTGTTGTGATGAGTGATCTGCATCTTGGCACTTTTGGCTGCCAGTCAAGGGAAATTGTAAATTATCTGAAAAGTATAACTCCTCAAATTCTCATTCTCAATGGCGATATAATTGATGGCTGGCAATTTAATAAACGTTATTTCCCTGCGGGTCATCTCCAGGTAATTAAAGAGATCATGAGTTTGATGAGCAAAGGCACACGCGTTATTTATATCACCGGTAATCATGATGAAATGCTCCGCCGCTACAGTGATACCCAGCTTGGCAATTTGCAACTGACTGATAAAATGGTTATGGAAATTAATGGCAAAACAATATGGCTGTTCCATGGTGATGTATTTGATGCAACTACAAACGGAAAAACAAAATGGCTGGCAAAGTTTGGCGGACATGCATATGATGCGCTGATAATGTTGAATAGTGTCGTAAACCGGTGTTTGAAAATGATGGGCAGAAAAAAGATTGCGTTTAGTAAGAAAATAAAAAACAAAGTAAAGAAAGTAGTGGCATGGATTGCAGATTTTGAACAAACTGCAGCTGAACTGGCAATTGAAAAGAAATATGATTATGTGATCTGCGGTCATATTCATCAGCCCCAGCACAGAGTAATTGAAACTGCAAAAGGAAGCGTTACTTATTTAAACAGTGGTGACTGGATTGAAAACCTTACCGCACTTGAATTTAACAATAATGAGTGGAAGATCTATCACTACGATGAAATACAATTTGCCTCAGCGAATATTGTTGCGATGGATAAAAAGTTGCCGCGGTTAAATGTTTTAACTGATGAGATTGGTTTATTTATTAATTCATTAAAGCCTCATCCTTTGAAAGGTGGTTATGAGGAAATGCAACGAGTTGTAAACTTTTAAACACTGATATAAAATTTATGTTCTCTTCAAACTATACTTCTTTTATATATCCCTTTAAATCAAGAGGATTTAAAATTTTTTATGCAATACAAGCCACAGGCAATGGTCATATAGCAAGGGCTATTGAATTAGTGCCTTACCTGCAACAGTATGGTGAAGTGGATGTTTTTTTAAGTGGCAGCAATAGTAATCTTCAATTTGATCTTCCTGTAAAATACCGAAGTAAAGGAGTGAGTTTGTTTTATGGTAATCATGGCGGTTTGAATTACTGGAAAATGTTGAAAGAATTCAGCATAAAAAGAATATGGAAAGAAGCCAAAGATTTGCCTGTTGAAAAATATGATATAGTCATCAACGATTTTGAATGTATTACTTCAATAGCGTGTAAAATAAAAAATGTTGCAGGTATTAACTTTGGTCACCAGGCAAGTTTTCAATCAAATAAAACACCAAGACCTGGGAGAAAAGATCTTATGGGAGAATTGATCTTAAAAAAATATGCTGTAGCCAAAACATATGTGGGATTACATTTTGAGCCTTACGATGATTTTATTTTTAACCCGGTTATTAAAGCTGATATATTAAAAGCAGAACCTTCAGATAAAGGGTACATCACGGTTTATCTTTCTCATTATTCTGATGAGGTAATTGCTGATTATCTTAAAAAATTTAAAGACATAAGGTTTGAAATATTTTCAAAAAAAGTAAAAACAAAAACTGTTATTGATAATATCAGTTTTATTCCTATCAACAATAAAGATTTTACTAAAAGTCTTACTCATTGTCATGGTATAATTACAGGTGCAGGTTTTGAAACACCTGCAGAAGCTTTGTATCTCGGTAAAAAAATTTTATGTCTTCCTATAAAAGGTCAGTATGAACAACTGTGTAATGCAGAAGCTTTAAAAAAGTTTCATGTGCCAGTCATCCATACAATTAACGACAACTTCAATACTGCAATTCAAACATGGCTGAATACAACACAAACGCAGCTATTCAAACTTTCCCATTCAACTTTTGATATCGTACAATATGTAATGAAAACTGCAACTGCATTAAAAGAAGAAAATAATGCAATCCATTCTTTTGCAGAGAATAAAAATATGAATCATGAAAGCTTGCTTGAATTGCATTAACCGAAAATTAAATAATATGAAAAAAATAGAATCATCACTTCGTCTTCTCGTGATAGCCATTTTGTTTTTGTTATCCTCAGCAGTATTGCAAAACGTAAAAGCACAATCAAGTTTGGATTCCTCTTCAGACAAAAAATTATTTGATGAGCTTGTTTATAAAGATAGTTTATTATTTAATGCTGTTTTCAATACCTGTGATATGAAGGAAATCAAAGCGCTGCTTACCAAAGATTTTGAATTTTATCCTGATAAAGGGGAGTTAGTACCCACTACAAATCAAAAACTTGAGGAGTTCACAGAAAACATAAAGAAAAATTTTTGTGATAAAAAAGCAAATGGTGAAAGGATAAAAATGAGAAGAGAAATTGAAGAGGGCAGCTTACAAGTTTATCCGCTTAATGATACCGAAGTGTTGCAGATCGGTGTTCAACATTTTTATATAATAAAGCCACGTGAAAAAGATAAACTGGTTGAAGTTTCAAAATTTACCCGCACCTGGCAGAAAAAAGATGGAGAGTGGAGAATGTCAAAAGAATTTGATGCTTTTGCAAATACCTATGCTAATCATCAATCACAGGAATTATACGATACCATTGCGCGCATGGACAGTGTATTGTTTAACGCATTTAATGCGCGTAACCTTGATAAAATAAAAACACTATTTACCGATGACCTTGAGTTTTACCATGATTTAGGCGGCTTAACCAACTATGCTCAAAACATGGAAGCCTTTAAAGAAAATTTCGCAAAAAATAACGGGCTGAGAAGAGAACTCGTGCCGGGCAGCCTTGAAGTTTATCCCATCAAAGATTATGGCGCCATTGAAATAGGCGCACATAAATTTTGCCATACAGAAAATGGCAAAGAACAGTGTGGCACATTTCGGTTTGTTCATGTTTGGCAGAGAAAAAATGGCGAATGGAAAATTTCAAGAGTAGTTAGTTATGGTCATTAGTGTATTGAATATTAAAAAAAATAAAACTTTTTATACAATGAAAAAATTAAGATTTATTGTCGCTGCCATCGGTTTAATAATTATTTCAGCCGGATGCAACATGGGGAAAAGCCATAGAACTATAAGTGTTCAGAATAACGATCTTTCCCTTAAAATTGAATATTCAGGAACAGTGATTTTCAATGATGATGAAACAGCTATTGAAAGCATCTCTTCCGGAGGATATGTGAGATATTGTAAAAATGGTAAAAAATTAAAGGCAGAGAATAATCATGGTGAAATTACTTATGAGTTATATAACGGAAATAAAAAATTATCCTTGGAAGGTAATGACAAAGAATTTCTGGCAGATGCAATCAAAGAAATGATTAAGTATGGTCACAATGCAGATAATAGATAGAAATCGTTGCACACGTCGCTGATGCGTTGTTTTAATTTCGTTTTTTTAGGAGTTAAATTTCAAGCAATAAAAAAACTTACTTCATATTCATCATAATATTTCTCATAGGCGAACAGTCAAACGCAGGTATTCTTATCTGCGGTTTTTTATTTTTTATGGCACCGGCTTTAATTATACAGCATCATGTGTTGTTTCCAATTTGCTGCTTCGTCACGCAAATTGCTCCCTGTATCGTTCTGAACTTTATTGAAAAACCTCGTGGTCAGAAGGGAAAGCGTAAAAAGAAAGCAAAATTATTTTATCTTCCGGCTTTTGGTTCTTTCAGATAGTTGAGGTTTTACAGAAATAAATTTAGCCTTCAACAATCATTTCAATTATTTTGCCTTCATAATATTGGGTGTTAAAGAAAGTGAATTTGGCTATGCAATTATCAATTATCATAGTAAACTATAATGTAAAATTTTTTCTTGAGCAGTGTCTTTACTCAGTAAAAAAAGCGATTGAAAAAATAGATGCAGAAGTATTTGTTGTTGATAATTGCTCAACAGATAGCAGCATTGATTATCTGCAGGAAAATTTTTCGTGGGTCATATTTATTGTGAACAAAAAAAATGAAGGCTTCGCAAAAGCAAACAATATTGCTTTAGACCAATGCACAGGTGATTATGTTTTATTTCTAAATCCTGACACTATTATTCCGGAAAATATTTTGTTGAATTGTCTTAACTTTTTTAATGAACATAAAGATGCAGGCTCCGTTGGTGTAAGAATGGTAGACGGCGCAGGAAATTTTTTACCTGAGAGCAAAAGAACTTTTCCGTCACCTGTAATTTCCTTTTTTAAGTTAAGCGGTTTATCTGGTGTGTTTCCGCAATCAAAATTTTTTAACAGGTATGCATTGGGTTTTCTTAAAGAAGATGAAGTGCATGAAGTAGATGTTTTGTGCGGCGCTTTTTTAATGGCTAAAAAAAGTATACTGCTGCAGCTTGATGGTTTTGATGAAGCATTTTTTATGTACGGTGAAGATATTGATCTCTGTTACCGCATACAAAAGACTGGCGATAAAATTTATTATCTGGGTGATCAAACTATTGTCCATTTTAAGGGAGAGAGCGCAAAAAAAAGTTCCTTCAATTATGTGCGGATTTTTTACCAGGCTATGAATGTGTTTGTAAAAAAGCATTACGGCATTGGTAATGCACGGATAATGAATTTGGTATTACATGCCGGCATTTATACAAGGGCTTCTGTAAGTTTAATAGCATCGCCATTTAAACATAAAAAAATTCGCAACACACAAACCGGTAAAAATAATTTGATTTTAGTTGGAGATCCAATTTCCGCTGCGGAAGCAGAGAAAATTATTAAACACGATATCCAAGGGGCAACAATAAAAAAGTTACAATCATTGCACTCATTGCAGAAAGAACAAAATGAATTTTCTGAAATAGTATTTTGTACCGGCCGGCTTTCTTACAAAGAAACCATTCAACTAATAGTTGCAGTAAAAAATAATAATTATAAATGGCATGGTTTGCACACAAAAAGTATTGTAGGAAGTACACATAAAAAGTTTACCGGTGAAGTGTATAGTTTAAGAGAAGCTTAATAGTTTACACGTTCAAGAGTTTGAGTTTACGAGTTACAAGTTTGTAAATAGACAGTACAAGACTTCTCTGTGGCTGAATTTCATTTCTTTTAAATACAACTTATGAATTTAAGGAACTCATAAACTTTTGGAAACTGTTTGTTGATAAATGTTCTAAATGTGCGAGGGAGTGACACAAGAGGCGAAGCCACGAAGATATATTGCCGGTACATAAAACACTTCTCACTCTTATACCCTATGATAATTAATACAAGCTTTTATCGTAGTTTCGCTGCTTAAAACCTCAAGGAACCGGATGCCATTATTTGACATACAGTTACCAAAAAGAATCGCTAAAGCGCTACGATTGCCAACGAATGATCCCCGCAGGCAACAACTTCGTGTATTGAAAAGATTGTTAAATAAAGCAAGATTTACTGAGTTTGGTCAATACTTCAGGTTCGATGAAATATTGATGAGCAAGAATGTAGATAAAAAATTTCAGGAGTTGGTGCCGGTATATAGCTACAACAGCATTTATGAAGAATGGTGGCATAAATCCCTTGAAGGGAAACCCGATGTTTGCTGGCCTGGGAAAATAAAATATTACGCCTTAAGCAGCGGCACCAGTGAAGCTTCCAGCAAATATATTCCTATAACAAATGATCTGCTTACGGGTAATCGAATCGTAATGATAAAGCATATACTTAGCCTTCGTAATTACCAGGGTATTCCTGTTCGTTCAATTGGTAAAGGCTGGCTTATGATTGGCGGCAGCACTGCATTGCAAAAGAATGCGGGTTATTATGCAGGCGATTTAAGCGGCATTACTGCAAAGAAAGTTCCCTTCTGGTTTCAGCCATTTTATAAACCGGGAAAAAAGATTGCCCGTGAAAGGGACTGGAATAAAAAACTCGAAGAGATTGTAGAAAAAGCTCCTGAATGGGATATTGGATTTATTGTTGGCGTGCCTGCATGGATACAGATGTGTATGGAAAAAATTATAGAGCGTTATAATCTTAATACCATACATGATATATGGCCGCATCTTGATTTTTTTGTACATGGCGGTGTAAGCTTTGAACCTTATAAAAAAGGTTTTGAAAAACTGTTAAGCAAGCCGATTACTTATATTGAAACTTATCTTGCCAGTGAAGGTTTTATTGCATACCAGGACCGGCAGTATGCACGCGGCATGCGGCTTGTAACCAACGAACATATCTTTCTTGAATTTGTGCCCTTCGACTATAAAAATTTTGATGATAGCGGCGACATAGTGAAGAATCCTCAAACCCTGATGATAGATGAAGTGGAAGAAGGAAAAGAATATGCATTGTTGCTAAGCACAAGCGCAGGTACATGGCGTTATCTTATTGGCGACACCATAAAGTTTGTTGATAAAGCGCGCTGTGAAATTGTGATAACAGGTCGCACAAAACATTTTTTAAGTCTCGTTGGTGAACACCTCAGCGTCGACAATATGAATAAGGCCATACAAACAGTAAGCAATGAAATGAACATATGCATTCCCGAATATACTGTAGTAGGTAAATCTTACGGGTCGTTTTTTGCGCATCATTGGTATGTTGCCAGCGACGATAATGTTAATGCCGAATTACTGCGTTTGCGCCTTGATAAAAAACTTAAAGAATTAAATGATGATTATGCTGTAGAGCGCAAGAGCGCATTAAAAGAAATATTCCTCGATGTATTGTCCGAAGACAGCTTCATGGAGTTTATGCGCCTGAAAGGAAAAATGGGCGGACAACACAAATTCCCCCGCGTGTTAAAAGGACGTATGCTTGAAGACTGGAATAAATTTTTGAAAGGAGAATTGGTGTAGAGGATTTTTTATTGTTCCCATTTGCATTGCTGTTATTAAACTTCCTTTCCTGTAAGTTCATAAGTTGTTTGAAAATTATACAGCCATGACAACCTTTTGGAAAGTTGTCATCTTTTTTATAGGTCTTAAAATCTTCAGTGCTTTACGTTTCCGTAATAAATTTTTTCAGCTTTCTCTTTCAATTTTTTTATTCCATTAATATGGGAAAGCAAAAGTGATATATTTGCCCGGTCAGCGCACCAGTACAGCAAAGCTTTGACAGTTTAAGTGAGTGACGCAACGAAAGTCTAATAGCGGTACAAATGTTCGTCCCAAAAATTCATCAACCACGCTTACATTAAAATTTTTGCTGTAATTTCAAAGCCTTAATTCACACATTTATTTTCTTGTTTAACCTAACGACTATTCCAATGAACAACAACCATTCTCAGCAAACCGAAAACAGCTCCCGCAGAAAATTCATCAGAAATACAACTACAGCATTGGCGGGTTTTTACATTGTGCCGCGTCATGTATTAGGCGGCAAAGGCTTTATTGCGCCAAGTGATAAACTTGTAATTGCAGCAATAGGTGCAGGTGGAAAAGGGGAAGACGATATCAATCATTTTTTCAAAAGTGGTAAAGCAGAGATTGCAGTGCTTTGCGATGTAGACGACAGGCAATCGGCAAACAGCCGTAAGAAATTTCCCAATGCAAAATATTATAAAGACTTCCGTGAAATGCTTGACAAAGAAGGAAAGTCAATTGATGCATGTTCCGTTTCCACACCCGATCATACGCATGCGGTAGCAGCGATGGCTGCTATGCAGTTAGGCAAACATGTGTATGTGCAAAAGCCATTAACGCATGATATTTATGAAGCACGCACGCTTACACAGTCTGCGCACCGCTACAAGGTAGTTACACAAATGGGCAACCAGGGCGCAAGCGGTGACGGTGTGCGTCAATTGATAGATTGGTATAAAGCCGGTGTCATCGGTGATGTGCATACTGTTTACTGTTTTACTGACAGACCTGTGTGGCCGCAAGGTATATCAAGACCGGCCACAGCAAGCCCAATACCATCTGAACTCGATTTTGATCTTTGGCTGAGCACAGCTCCCAAAAAGGATTATTTTGATGGACTTCTTCCCTTTAACTGGCGCGGCTGGTGGGATTATGGTACAGGTGCTCTCGGTGATATGGCATGTCATATTATGGCTCCTGCTTTTGCCGTACTTGAGTTAGGTTATCCCACATCTGCTGAAGCCAGCGTGGCGACAAGATATATAGAAAACTGGCACCAGGCATACTATCCAGAAAGTGGTCCTATCTCTTCGCATATCACACTTACTTTTAAGCAAAAAGATGGTAAGCCGGAACTTAAGCTACATTGGATGGATGGTGGTATTCAGCCTGAAAGACCGGCAGAGCTTGGCGCTAATGAAATAATGGGCGATGGTGGTAATGGCACTATCTACCTTGGCACCAAAGGTAATATGATGTGTGCTACTTATGGCATGAACCCGCAACTATTGCCTACTTCAAAAACAAAAGAAACAAAAGTGCCGCAAACGATAGCACGTGTGCCCGGTGGCGACAATGGTCACTATGCTGCATGGGTGGAAGCCGCAATGGCAGGCTATGGCAGTGATAAAGCAAAGAACCTGAGTTCTCATTTCGATATTGCCGGACCATTAACAGAAAGCGTGCTGATGGGTAATCTTGCCATTCGCAGTTATGATATTCAGAAAGGAAGCGGCGATAATGTAAAATATCCCGGCCGTTATATAAAATTATTATGGGATGGCGACAACATGAAGATTACCAATTTTGATGATGCAAATGCATTTGTAAAACGTATTTACAGGGAAGGATGGAGTTTGGGAGTGTAAGAGAAAGTACGAGATGCTAAGTTTGAAGTATGAAGTTTTTTTGGGGGCCGGAGTGTTGAATAAGTATTAAACGTAAGTTCCGGGTATCAGCGAATGGTAAAGATAAAATGAAAAGCAATTAAATAAATGACTTAGAAAATTTGGTTAAGAAAAATTGGCTGCCTTTACTGTTAATTGCAGTTTCCTTTACCTGCATTTTACCCGTCTGGCTTAGATGGGATGATGCAACGAACTTAATATTAAAACAGGGTGGTAACACAGCGATACAATGGGTATTTGCCATTGCTTTTGGCGCATACATTTACTTTCGTTATAATTTTTTAACAAACATTGCTCCGAGAGCTGCTTTTCCCGCCTATGACGCAGGAGTTCATTTTGCCCGGATGATTGTTAAAAAAACTTCCCTGATGAAGGCTATAAAATCAAAAGAAGTAATCTGAAGATTTATTAGGCGATAATACCTTTTTGAAGATTAAAAACGAGCCACGCCTTAAAGCGTGGTTCGTTGTGTTATATTCCTTTAGTTAACAATTCAACCTAAAACCTAAAAAACGAAATAAATATCCTTTTATTAATTCTGTTGTTAAGTTAGGGTTGTGTGCGCAATATGCTTACAAGGAACTACTAGATAACTTGAGGAAATTGAGCGAACCTTCTTAATTTTTTTTATGCTACTTCTCGCTTCGATCATTTAACGTACTCTCGAGACAATTGATTATATTTTCGTTATACCATTCAATAATGTTTACAACTGTCACCAAAATAAAAAATATTTCTTGCTCCTAAACATGATTAAACAGTTGTAAATTTAATTAATGATCAATGATATTAACCATAGACTGGTGTGGAATGAATTGGTGAAGAGCAATCCACAAAGTTTACTGGATTTATATAATATGCATTATTTAGGGCTGATAAATTATGGGACTAAATTAACTGGTAACCGGGAATTTACAAACGATTGCATAACCCAGGTGTTAATAAAATTATGGGATAAACGGAATGAACTGCCGGAAGTGAGCAATTCGCGTTCTTATCTCCTTAGTTGTTTGAAAAATGAATTAGTAAATGAACTGAAAAAAAATAAGCGAGCTTTAGAACTGCAAAATTGCCTGTTAGAAGCAGACTATGTAGAAATTTCATACGAGCAACATCTCATCAATCTGCAGTCTGATAATGCTACCAAAAAGAAATTGTCAGTTGCTTTTTCACACCTGACTGAAAGAGAAAAAGAATTGTTGCAGATGAAGTTTTTTAAGGATATGTCATATGATGAAATAGCGGCAAGATGCAATATAACCAAACGCACTGCCTATAATATTATTCACGCAGCTATAAAAAATATGAAAGGCGAATTTTTTTGCAACTTCCAAAAGAATACCGCTGCATTAAGTATTGCTGTAGCTGTTACAATAGTTCTATTTTTCGTTATCAACAACTTTTCTCGCTTATTATAATTTCAACAAAAGTTAAAACATTTCACTTTCTAATCCACACCTAATACTCCTCCTTATACGCATTGGGCGAACAAACGATAGAGCTCTGAGGAGACTATGTTGCTGATTGACAAAAAAATTCAAAAAAAAATTCTTTTTTTATAGTAAAACAAAGCATTGCTTTTGTCTATAAAATAAAACTCTGTTGTGATGAATTATATCAACTATGAAGTTGAAGATTTTTTACTTGATACTTCATTTCAGGAATACTGCATGGGAACAAACGAAGAAGCTGTTCATTTTTGGCAGAAGTGGCTAAGAGAGCATCCTGAAAAGTTTGAAACAGCAGAGCAAGCCAGAACGTTGTATCTGCTTCTTAACGGCAACAGTACCAACACGCAATTTGCTGAGGATAAAAAAAAGTTTAGAACAGCAATAGAACCTTTGCTCTACAATCAAACCATCACAAATGAGCGAAAAAAGCATGAAGGAATAATAAGGAAATTATTTTTCTCTAAGAAGAAATTGGCTGTTGCCGCAGCAGCATGTATTCTGATTGCCGCAGGATTAGGAGTGGTGCTGAATCAAAAAAATAGTCATAACAATACCATTACTTCAAGCGCTGAAAATATTATTGTTACCAAAATCGGAGAACATAAGAATATTCAGTTGCCTGACGGTAGTAAACTGGTATTAAATGAGCGTAGCTCTGTTCAGTTTTCGAAAGATTTTAATAATAAAACAAGGAGTATAACCTTGATAGGTGAAGCTTTTTTTGATGTTACCCATAATCCCTCCAAACCCTTTATTATCCATACAGGATATCTGGACATAAAAGTATTGGGAACCATGTTCAATGTAAAGTCATATCCCGGGCAAAAGTTTGCAGAAACTGCTTTATTCAAAGGATCGGTCGAGCTTACACTAAGGAATGAACATAATAGAAAGATCATCCTGAAGCCGAATGAAAAAGTGAGCGTAGACTATAATGAGTTGACACCTGCGCCTCAAGTCACAAATGTTAGAAAAAGTGAATTGAATATGACTGACCAGGAAATAAATTCGATAGCTGATAATCACAGCTCAATAGCTGAAGTATTATGGGATAAGCCAGACCTTGTATTCGATAACAATAGCTTTGAAGAAATAGCGATTCAATTACAAAGGCGATATGATATTGCTATAAATTTTGAGGATGAGTCTCTGAAGCAATACAGATTTACAGGAAGCTTTAATGATAAAAATATTATGCAGGTTTTAGATGCACTACAATTGTCACGGCATTTTAATTATGAAATAAAAGACAGTACAAAAATCTTCATCACAAAATAGTTCGGAGAAAACTAAACATATTTAAAAAGGAGGCAAAAAAAAATACGATTAGTATAATAAAACAAAAGGGAAATGGTGACGCATTTCCCTATGTAAAAGCTCGCAAGGTATAGTTGTTTAATTATGAAAGTAAACTATACCATTTCTTCACTTTTAATAATTCAAAATTATGAAAAGAAAACGATTGCTTCGTTTCCATTCCGTAGGGCGAGTATGGGTCAAAAGCTTACTGCTTATGAAACTTGTTTTTGCGATTATTTTTATTACCAGTCTTCATGTTTCAGCCAGAGGGTTTTCACAAGATAATAATGTAACATTAAACATGCAGCAGGTTGCAGTAAGCAAGGTGTTTAAAGTCATTGAAAAAAAGACCCGATATAAATTTGTTTATTCAAATGATTTCTTTCCTGCAGAAAATAAGATAAACATTAATGTAAAAAATATTCCGGTTGCAGAAGTTTTATCACAAGTACTTAATAAAACCGGTTTTACTTTCAAAATAATTGACGACAATACGATTGTTATAATCAAAGCGCCTGAAGAAAAGTTGACGTCAGAAGTGCATGGTAAAATTTTATCGGATAAAGGAGAACCACTTGAGGGCGTTACAGTTTCAGTGAGCAAGCCCCCAGCTAAAACGATTTCAAATGTGCAGGGTGAATATAGAATCATGGCGGATGATGATGCAACCATCACGTTTAGTTATGTCGGTTATGAATCGTTAAGCGTGCCCGTTGGTAGCCGGGCTGAAATAAATGTTACAATGAAGCAATCATCATCAAATCTAAATGAAGTGATTGTTATTGGATATGGCTCAGTAAAAAAGTCTGATTTGACAGGTTCTGTAGCATCAGTGTCTTCAAATGATATCAGCAGAACACCTACAAGTAGTTTAGTAAATGCTATTCAGGGGCAGGTTGCAGGAGTTGAAATAATACAACCAAGCGGTGCCCCGGGAACTTCACCCATCATCAGGATCAGGGGTGCAAATTCTTTAACAGGAGGCAACAACAGTCCATTATACGTGATAGATGGAATGATCCTTAACACCATTGGTTCTGATTTTAGTTTAGACGATGTGCAATCAATTCAAATTTTAAAAGATGCATCAGCAACTGCAATCTATGGATCGAGAGGAGCAAATGGAGTGGTAATTATTACTACAAAAAGAGGTGCGTCGGGAAAAACAGAAGTTAGTTATGATGGCTACGCAGGTGTTCAAACTCTTATAAAAAAATTACAATTATTAAATGCAACTGAGTATAAAGACTATTATCTGCAGTCGCGGCAAAATGCAACTACTGCTACTCAAATAGACAGCAGCATTATCAACTCAAATACTAACACTGATTGGCAGGATGAAGTTTACCGCAATGCATTAATTCAAAATCATACAGTATCTATAAGAGGCGGCACAAATCAATCAAGATATTATACTTCCCTTAATTATTTTAAACAAGATGGTATTATCAGGAATACAGACTTCAGTCGTTTTTCTTTACGCTTCAACGGCGACCACACTATTTATGATAAACTTCAGCTAAGCGAAAACATATTATTGTCCTATACAAACGGGTATGGCATCTTAGGAGATGAAGTCGTTTCAAACGGTGTTGCGTGGGCAAGACCTACACAACCTGTTTTGGATGCTAATGGAAATCCTACAATAGTAGCTGTACCATATTCGCGAACAAATCCAAAATCACTCGTTGATGATGTAACAAATCAAAACATGGGTTACAGAATTGTTGGGAATCTTGTTCTTGATTATAGAATTTGGAAAGGTCTTTCTGCCAGAATTAATGCGGGAGCTGAAGTTTTTATACCAGTTAATAATTATTATGTGCCGACTAATTTGCCGGAATCTGGTTACAGAGGGTCTGCGAGAAAAAGTTATGGTTCTATTGTATCATGGATAGATGAAAACACACTTAATTATTCAGCACAAATAAATAAAGTACACACCATAAATGCTGTTGCGGGAATAACATTCCAGGAAACTAAAAACGATGCTTTACAAGGCGGCAGCAGTGGTTATATCATCAATGGATTTCAATATAATAATCTTGGAGCAGGCACTGTTCAAACTTCCGGAAGCTCTTATTCTAAGTATTCTTTGCTCTCTTATCTTGGAAGAATAAATTATACATATAAAGAAAAGTATTTATTGACACTTTCCGGTCGTTATGATGGTTCTTCAAGATTGGCCGAAGGTCATAAGTATTCGTTTTTTCCTTCCGGAGCGGTAGCGTGGAAATTATCTGAGGAAGATTTTTTAAAGAACAGCAAAGTTATTTCAGAATTAAAGATTCGCGGAAGCTGGGGAAAAACCGGTAACCAAACGGTTGCTCCTTACAGCACTTTTGCCCAGCTGGCTCCTACAAATGTTTACCTTGATGGTTCACCTACTCCTTCAATAGGATATATTCCATTGACGGTTGCAAATGGAAATCTTGGATGGGAAGCAACCGTACAAAGCGATATCGGATTAGATCTTGGCTTATTCAATAACAGAATTCAATTTACAGCCGACGTTTATAAAAAAAGTACCAAAGACCTTCTTTTTTCAAGAATAACTCCTCCAAGCTCAGGATATAATTCAGCTATTCAAAATATAGGAGAGGTTGAAAATAAAGGATTGGAATTTTTACTTAAACTGAATCCTGTATCTCAAAAAACTTTTAATTGGAATACATCTTTAAATTTCTCCTTAAACAGATCAAAAGTTGTTGACCTGGGAAAAACTCCGGATGGAAAACCTGTAGACATCATTTACACTGCCGAGAGTCTTGGATGGTTTCCAATCGTTTTAGGTAAAGTTCCCTATCAACCATGGGGATATTTTATAGATCAAATAGATAAAACAACAGGTACTTATACATTTAAAGACATAAACGGTGATGGTGTTGTGGATGGAAACGATCAGGGGTTAATCGGTAATTTCCAGCCTAAATTCATATTTGGTTTTATCAATGATCTTACTTACAAAAATTTTGATTTCTCCGTTTTCTTAAATGGGTCAGTGGGGAACGATGTATTTGTTGATGCATTCAGATATTCACTCTCTTTAAATGGTAACAACAATATTTTAAAAGAAGTTTATAATGGCATGGGTACTATATATCCAAAACCAAATGCAGATTATGGATATAGTGGTGGCTCGGCTCAAAATACTACAGCACTTATATTTAAAGGAACTTATGTAAGATTCAAAGCGATTACTTTGGGCTACACAATTCCCTTTTCTCAAAAGAGCCATCTTCGAAATATACGCGTTTACCTAACAGGCTCAAACTTAATTACGCTTGATAAAGACTACCCCTGGTATGATCCTGAAGTAACTGCCGGACCCACAGCAAATGCAGATGTTGTCACGGGGTGGGATCGCGGCGGTTATGCAAATAATAAGTCAGTAATCCTGGGCGTAAAAGTTAATTTCTAAAAATTTCAAATTAAAGTATTATGAAAAAGTTTCGAATAACTTTTCTTTTAATTATACAATTAATAATTATTGCCGGTTGCAAAAAATTTTTAGAAGAGAAACCGAAAAGTATTGCCAGTCCTCAAATAGTACTTTCATCTGCTGAAGGTTTAGATGCAGCTTTAGTTGGTGCTTATTCCAATATCACTGGCTGGACTAAAATGTATTCATGGGATGTCTTAAAATTAAATGAATCTTTTGTAGATTTTCAATATGCTCCACAGGCACCTGACTTTTCTAATGGTAATGTTCTTTCATCAGACTATCCTGTAAATTTTGCGTGGTCTAATCTTTATAAAATAATTAGTTCTGCAAATCTTGTGCTGGCGAATATTGGGAATATTGGGAATGATCCCAACAAGAACAGAATTGAAGGAGAAGCAAAGTTTTTAAGAGCCTGGGCATATTTTGATTTGGTACAATTTTTCGGCGACGTTCCTTTGGTGTTAGACCCTGTAAATGATCCTTCTAATTTTCAGCCGCCAAAAAGTCCCCAGGTAGATGTTTACAAACAAATTATCAGTGACTTGAAAGATGCAGAGAGCATGATGAATGATGATGCGCCACAACCAAGCAGGGTAAATAAATGGATAGCGAAAGCATATCTTTCAAAAGTGTATTTAACTATGGCGGGAAATCCCAATAACATCACAACTTATGATGGCGAAAACACATATTCACTGGCGTTAGAAAAAGCAAAAGAAGTTATTAATTCTAACAGGTACGACATTAATATTCCATATCCAACTGTTTTTCAAACAACCGATGATGCTGAAACAATTTGGGAAGTGAAATGCCCCGCCACCCAGTCATTGTACAATCATTTTACTTTTTTAAGTCAGGCTATTTTTACACCAACAAATGATTTCATAAGCAGCTTTGACCCTAATGATATACGTGGACCAAAATGGGGGATTAGGACCAGTTATGTTTATAATGGCACGACATATACATTTCCTCTGCCGACTTACATGAAATTTGTAGATACCGTCGAATATGCCCAGGGACAGCAATTTCAAAGTGGATTATCCTTAACTATCATAAGACTTGCAGATGTACTTTTAATGGCAGCCGAAGCCGATAACGAAGTAAACGGAGCTCCTTCAAGTGATGCCTACAATTGGATCAATGAAGTAAGGCATAGGGCGGGGATTAGTGACTTGCCTCCTGGTCTTTCTCAATCTGCATTTAGAGAAGCTCTCTTTATTGAAAGGCGGAAAGAATTGTATGGAGAAGGTTTTAGTTGGTTTGATCTCAAAAGGTTTAACAAGTTTGATTTACTCAAAAATACTGGTCGCCAGTTTGTAACACCTATTGATGCGCATTTAAATTATTATCCCATATATAATGCTGAGACTATAAATAATCCAAACGTTACTCAAAATCCGGGTTGGCCAGGATAAGCGTTAAATTCTCATTTAATATTTCATTTACAAATTTTCTTTGTGCTGTTGAAAGAGAATTATGCAACTGCACAATGCTACACTTATAAAAGCTTCTACATTTTAAAAGTTGTTAGAAGAGATAGTTTTCAAATTAAGCGAAACGTTTTTAAACCTCAATTGCCACAATAAAAATTAATAAAAAATGAAGGAGATAATCATTGCCTTTATCTTTTTGCTGAATATGTTTACATCATCAGCGCAACATGAAGTAAGTGTAAATCAAAAAACTGATAAAAAACTTTTGCCAACAAAATATGCTGTTATACTTTATGGTAACCAGGTTTCGGATACTTCAGGAAATAATAAAATGCTTGCGTCGCACTGGCAGAATATTGGAGGGGGAACATTTACGTGGAAAAAGGAAATTAACGATGATGGAGATTATGAGGTAGCTATAAGCTATTCAACGAATAAAGCAGGTACGGTAGCTAAAATATCTGCCGATACAAGCAATAGCAATAATAGTGTAGTCGCTACTTTACAAGTTACTTCGGGTTACTATCCAGAAGGAAAAGAGTGGTACAAATTCAATTGCGAAAGAAGACAGATACCGGGAACTTTGCATTTGCAGAAAGGACAAAATATTATCTCTCTCCAATTAATTACAAAACAAGCAGATGATGGAATCATTGTTTATGCGGTAGAGTTACTGCCTGTTAAACAAAAAGCGGCTATAGAAGAAGACAGGATACGGGCACAAAAAATGCGTAGCAACACTGATTGGTTTGCAAAAATTCCTTATGGAGTTATGTTTCACTGGACATCGCAATCAGCACCTGAACAAGGTCCTTTAAAACCCTATAATGAAGCGGTAAATGCTTTCGATGTAGGAGCCTTTGTAAATATGGTCGTAAAGACCGGTGCCGGGTATGTAATTCTTACCACCAATCATGCTGAGCCATATTTTCCCGCAGCGTTGAAAGAATGGGAAAAAGTTTATCCCGGGCATACAACAAAGCGTGACTTAATTGAAGAAATCGCCGATAGTCTCCAAAAGCACTGCATAAAATTATTTCTGTATATGGCTACACATATTTATGCAAAATATGATAGTGTAAGCGATGCAGAATTTAAACGGCTTAACTATACATTGGTTGGTGAAGTTGGAGAAAGATATAAGAAAAAAGTAGCCGGTTTTTGGTTTGACGGATGGTATCAATGTTATGAGAGGCATCCCGATTTTGATTTAGAGCAATTTCATAAAATCTGCAAAACAGGTAACCCTGACCGATTAATTTGCCTCAATTCATGGCTATATCCTATAATCAGCCTGTGGCAGGATTATTGGGCAGGTGAGGTGTACACAATTGGTAAACCCCAAAAACATCAAATTATTGAGGACGGACCTGGAAGAGGATTGCAAACTCATAATCTTGTTGTAATGGAAACTGAGGATTGGCTCCATACAAGTTTGAATACCAAAATACCACCTCCTCACTTAAAACCGGATGAGTTGATAAATTTTATATCAAAATCAAAAGGCAAAGGACCTGTTACCATTAATATACAAATATATCAGGATGGTAAAATCAGTAATGACGCATTAAGTGTCATGGAGCAAGTAAAAAAGGCACTTGGAAAGTAAAATGCAATTGTCGTTTTAAAAGTTCCAACTCATATAACGCAAGAAAATTATTGATGTAAATCCAGTGCTCATAACTTTGAATTAAATTGCTGTAGACGACTGAAAGGCAAAAACAACTTTTGAAAGTAATTTATAGGTAGGCTTGTGTCTGCTGAAGCATTGTATAAAGTAATGGAACATTTAATTATTTCAAGTGAATCTTATTTTTTATTCGCTGATGAAGGGCTGTTATAAGGCTCTTTTCTTTGACTAGTTCAAAAGAGCTTACCAAGTGGGGCAAAGTGCTTCAATCTAAAGAAATTTTTTGTAAAGCAACCGATTGCCATTTTGAGACGAAAAACAGTCGCATCAGGTTGCTATAAAATACAATTTAGTTGGATGCTCTCGTTGTATCGCATTCTTGTTCGCCGATTGCGTGGCAGAATTATTTTTTCCACCATCAAGTTTCATATTAAATAAGATTCTCTTCACCTTATTTAAAAACCAGTACGCTTCAGTTAGACAAATTTTGGCCTTGCATAAATGTAATTCATTTTTGAGCTGCAATTATTTCAATAAAATCATTATATCATGACAGCAAAACAAATTCATCTTGTAAAAAGCACATGGACTATTATTGCAGTGCTTAACACTATTATAGAAGAAAATCTTTTTTATAATCGCTTATTAGAAACCGAGCCTCAAATCATATTGATGTTTCATAGCCTTATGCAAAAGCAACGAGACGCGCTAAACGTCGACACTTTTGTAATTCAGAAGCTGCATAAACTCGATGAGATTATTAGTGAAATTTGCAAACTTTCAAATCCAGATGTGCAATATGGTAATGAAGCACGACATTATCTTGCTGTTAGCAAGACATTATTGCTTACACTGTCACAGGGCCTCAATAAGCAATTGGGTGGAGAGTTAAGAGCAGCATGGTTAAAACGTTATACAACTTTGTCCAACGCACTGATAGAAGCGACAAATTATGCGTCCCAGGCTGCATAATTATAGCTATTAATAAATGGTGATGGATTAATATAAGGCCTATGTTTTTGTGGAGGTTTTTCATGCAATTGTAAGTAATAACTTGTCAAATGACAAATCAATCCGAATTTTTTTTCAATGATGGAAAAACAAATTGTGTTGGTAAGGAATAGCTGGAAATATTTCGTAAAGGTCAACGCGGCTCATATTGAGAATATGTTTTATTCCAAATTGTTTGATAATTTGGGCCTTAGAAATTGTTTCCTGTTCGCCAGGATGAGTCATTGACAACAAAAATTAAATATGCCAAAAGATGTTTTGAATATTAAACTCTCGCTCATCTTATTATCTCCGGATTCTTATTTTTCATTCGCAGGATGAGGGGCTGTTATAGTTCCTTTTTTTTGAGTCGATTTTTGCCGAACTGCATTGCTTAGCTTATCACAATAATACCACCTGCCCGGTTCTTACCGATTCATCGCAGGCAAAAGCAATACGCAGGCTGTTTACCGCATCCTGTATATGATCTGTAAGATCTATGTCTTCATTAATGGCTTTCAGAAAATAACGCTGCTCCCGGTTACACAGTTCCTGGTGATCGGGTTCATCCTGCAGATTGATCCATTCATCTGCTTTAACGAACTGATCATTCTTACCAAGATCCGCATGATGAAAACGGAGCGATTCTGTTTTGGTATGCGCTTCTACAGAGTCTGATTTACCGGAGCCCCCGGCATCTTTTGCTACAATGGAAACAGAACCTTTAGGACCAATCACATCTTTTACAAAGAAAGCCGTTTCGCTTACCATAGGTCCCCAGCCTGCTTCGTACCAACCAACAGAACCATCTTCAAAACGTATCTGCAACTGGCCATAGTTATAATTGCCCGCAGGAATTTCTTCTGTAAGTCTTGCCCCAATCGCGTTTACCTGTACAGGCTTTGAGCGTACCATCTGACACATCACATCAATATAATGCACACCGCAATCAACAATAGGACTTAAACTTTTCATCAGGTTGCGATGCACGCTCCACATATTGCCATGACTTTGCTGATTAAGGTTCATACGCATCACCAATGGCTTGCCTAATTGTTGCGCGAGTTGTATAAAACGTTCCCATGAAGGATGATGACGCAGTATATAACCCACTACCAGTTTCTTCCCGGCTTTGTTTGCAGCAGCAGCCACACGTTGTGCACCCTCTACCGTATCTGCCAGAGGCTTTTCAATAAATATGTGGCAACCCTTTTCCAACGCCTTTATTGCAAAACTTTCATGCGTATCCTGGTAAGTGGAAATACAAACAGCATCAGGTTTTGTATTGCTGAGTGCCTGTTCAAAATCGTTGTATAAGCTGTAACCACCCCCCAGCTTTTCATTTAGTACTTCTTTACTCTTTCCTGCAGAAACAATACCGCAAATCTCAAAACCATCTATGGTATGATAAGCCATTGCATGGGAAGCACCCATGTTACCGCAGCCAACAACCAACACACGAATAAGCTTTCTTTTGTTTGGCATAAAATAATTTGGTTAACAGTGAAATTTGATTTCGCCAAAACTATCCAATAGAATTTTATTTACCCAACTAAAATTGTTTATTCGGCTTTAGTTGTAGTGCTACAAATAAATTTCCTCTCAAATTTTACATTTACGCTTCAATATAAATAAACAACACCTCACTTTTCTTTTGCGCAATGGATTCAACATTTCTTTTCTTCAAGGAATTCTTTATTGAAATTTGTATAGGCAAATGGAACTGTATATCTGTAATCGAAAATAACTTCGATGAGGCACTGTGAGTGACGAGTAGTGAGTATCACATTTATCTATAAAAATAAATACGCCATATGAAATATGAAATTGCAAAAGAACAAATTGATTTTTACCGTGAGAACGGTTTTGTGATTATCGAAAATTTTTTAAACGCTGATGAGCTTGCGCTCTGGCATGAAGCGGTGGACGAAGCGGTGCAAAAACGCAACGGCAACAAATTACCCGACCGTGCAAAAGTATATGGGGAAGGCGATGATAAAGATGCCGACTATTACGACAATGTGTTTGACCAGTTGCTGAACCTGTGGATGGATAATGAAAAGATGCGCAAAATAATGTTGGATGAACGCCTTGGACAAATGGCGGCAACGCTTGCAGGTGTTGATGGCATTCGCATTTGGCACGATCAGGCATTGATAAAAAGACCCTGGGCTAACCCCACATCATTTCATTTGGATACACCTTACTGGAGTTTCAGCGACAGGAGGGCTTTATCAATTTGGGTGGCATTAGATGATGCAACACTTGAAAATGGTTGCCTGTTTTTTATTCCGGGTTCACATAAAACAACAAAACTTTCATTGGCTGGAATTGGTAAGAACATTGGCGATATTTTTAAAGCATACCCTGAATTTAAGTCCTCCAAACCCTTTGCCGCCACAATGAAAGAGGGCAGTTGCTCATTTCACAACGGGCTTACTATTCATGGCGCACATGCAAACATGACGCCTGGTTTTCGCCGCGCCATGACCTGTGCTTACATGCCCGATGGCAATGTGTTTAACGGCACACAAAATATTTTGAGCGATGAACAAATCGCATGGTTAAAAGTTGGAGACTTGCTGAATGATGACAAACAAAATCCACTAATCTATTCAAAAGCAAATGTGCTGGTATAATGAAGCACCGCCGCCATAATCTTTTCAATTCTGGTATGCACTAAAAGAATTGCATGTGTCCACACAATTTATCGCGTATGCAGGCAAAGGTCTCAGCTTTGAAAATTTGAAGATATGATTGATGTAAGCTTGAGAATACTTAGAATAATTAAATGGTTCAATGCGCATATGAAGGCATAGTAGATAAAAGAAGCTTGTTGATTTACTTGAATTCAGGTGTTGCGAGGTAAATTTCAACTCTTTAAAAACTCTTGAACCACTTAAAAACATAGGCATAGAAAAGGCACAATTCCTATGTGAAACCCTATGTTTCTATGATCCTATGTGGTAAAAGATCCAGAACTCACGTTCAATTACAATTATCAACCATCTATATTCATTAAACGAAAGATAGCAGACTGAAGTGAAGAACTATTTTCTGTAACGGCATCGAGAATTGAATAATGATTTTTGTGTGGGATTTTTAAAAGCTCTATGGAAGCGTGTTTGTTTTCCCAACTGTTATACATTTCAAAACTTTGATCCTTGAACTCATCTGTTTCATCTGTTCCTGCAGCAAGCAATAAAGGACAAATATTGAAAGGGTTTAAATAAACCAGGCTGTTTTTTATTGCTGTATCTGCATCCATTTGCAGTATCTCATTAATGTTCGAAAGCATCAAAGGTTCCAGTCGGAATAAATCACTCAATAAAATAGCACCCTTTAAAAAAATTTGATCGCTTTGTGCAACATTATTAACCAATAGCATTGACCCTGATGCCATTCCCATGCTCCGCCAACTTTTTGCTCTTTCTGCATCAACTTAGAATGAAAGTGGCAAACCTCACCTTCGCCCACCAACCAAAAGTATCATTGCCGGGAGTAAACCACAGTGTTAGCTTTGTTCGCTTTCCCGATTGATCATTGAAGTCCCATGCATTATTGAGAAGAGCACTATCGTTGGTAGCCAGTTCGTAAAGCAATGCTACTTCTTCGGGATCAAGAAAATTTCGGATAATTAAAGATCCATCCTGATCATACTGAGCCTTTTGAGAAGGAGATAATTTTATGTTATTCATATAGCAAGAATTTCCGCATCAAATGTGCGTATTTCCCTTTTTACAAAGAAACTAATGCTGTTCAATTCAAGATTTCGTTTTCTTCGATTCACTCATAGCAATGAGTTGCTAAATTTGAACTTATCTGCAAATCAAAAGTAAAAGCGGATCCATGATTGATATTTATAGATGCAGCATCAATTATACTTGCTCATATCTCTACATCTGTTAATAAAAAGATTTTTATAAGCAGGAAGCACTCATTTTGGTATGTCCTTTGTGCATTTAAATGCAGATCAACAAAAGATTGCAACCCTGTGAAAGCAATATCTACCTTTGTACACATTAATATTCATTGGGGGGAATTTTGCGGACCCGTTGAACGTACTGAAATTGATCTTCCTCTATATCATTCAGGTGCAGAAAAAGAAATTGCAGTTTATAAATATTATATTCAGTTAAGAGGTTATAAACCATTTACGCTCTATAAATGTGTTGAAACAAAACAATGGCTTGATAATCGTGAAATACATGCCTCGATCTCAAATCATGTAATCTATTACGCTAAAATATTTATTGATCAATTTGAATGTAAAAATGATTTGTAGTATTGCAAAAAATAAATCATTAACCTCCTACATAATTGCCAAAATAAAAACCGCTCTAAGTGCACTGAAATTGTTTTTAGTTTTGTTAATACATAATATTACATAAGCAATATGGCATATGCCTTTACCTTTTTATATTCGTATCTAAATTTTGTTTCAATAAATAAGAACCGTGTTTTAAATTGGTGCAGTTTTACTTTTTCATACGCGATGCGCTGTGTACCGATCATTTTATTTATTCACTTTACATTTATTTCAGGCGCTCAAAATGTTTCAGATACAAATGAGATTAACGATACTGCTTATCATCGTAAACTTATTACCAATTCCTTTCGGCTGCAGGCAAGTGTAAAATATATTTATCAATGTGTTCTAAATTCTAAGGCAACAGCAATTACATTTTGCGCTGATGGTGAAAATGGCCAAGCCATTTTTAGTAAATCTTTATCTACACTAAATGATAGCATGATGCATATCACTGCCGCATCTGCAAATCAATCCTGTAATGAAACGGAACCACAATGGTCGCCCGGTGGAAATGAAATTGCTTTTTTATCAGATGCTCAAACGCCGAATCAGTTGCAATTATTTATTGCCGATGCAATCAGCGGTACTTTGATCACAAAACAACCGCTTACACATTTTAATGGTTATGTATCGCGTCTGCATTGGTCGCCTGATGGAAAATATTTAAGTGTGTTGTATGTTGAACAGGCAAGCCGCGAACCTTCTCCTATGGCTGCGGAAAACAGGGCAACCGGTATTATTGATTCTGCTATTAATCGCAATATGCAACGAATTGCAGTTATCAATCGCACATCAGGAGAAACACAACAGGTAACAGCTTCACAGTTGTATATTTTTGAGTATGACTGGTCGCCGGATAGTAAATCATTTGTTTATTCTGCTGCGCCACCGCCCGGCGATGATAACTGGTACATAGCTAAACTTTATACACAAAATTTATTTAATAGTGATACAACACTTATCTATAAACCATCAAGACAAATTGCAGTTCCGCGATGGTCGCCTGATGGAAAACATATCGCACTTATAGAAGGTTTGATGAGTGACCAAGGTGGAACCGGCGGTGAAATTTTTACAATTGATGCAAAGAGCAATACTCAATCAAAAAATCTTACACCAAATCGCAAGTCAACGCCTTCATGGTTTACATGGCAGCCTGATGGAAATATTTTATTCACAGAATTTGTTGGCGGCTCTGTTGCTATCACTACATTGAATACAAAGAATGGCAAAACACAAACTCTTTGGAAAGCCGATGCCTCAATCCGTGCCGGCAATGAAGAAACAAGTTTGTCTGTTGTCAACAATAATTCATCCACAACCATAGCATTCATTCGACATGCATGGAACGAATTGCCTGAAATATGGTATGGAAATTTTTCGCAACAAACACGGCTAACGCATTTGAATGATGCTATTCATAAACCCTTATTACGAACAGAAAATTTAACATGGACAAACGAAGACAAGCATGTACAAGGTTGGTTGTTGTTTCCGCAAAACTATGACTCCACAAAACATTACCCAATGGTAGTTAATCCGCATGGCGGACCTGCATGGATATTTACACCAATGTGGAGTTGCCCCGATTTTAATACAACGGTATATACACAATTAGGCTATTTTGTTTTCTTTCCAAATGCGAGAGGCAGTTACGGGCAAGGCGAGGAATTTACTGCAGCGAATCGCCGTGATTGGGGTTTTGGTGATCTGCGTGATATCATCAGCGGTGTTGATTTTGCAGCTTCAAAATTTCTGATCGATAAAAATCGTGTTGGAATTTGTGGCTGGAGTTACGGCGGTTTCCTGGCAATGTTTTCTATCACGCAAACAAATCGTTTTCGTGCAGCGGTTGCAGGTGCGGGCGCATGCGATTGGCAAAGTTATTACGGACAGAATTCGATTGACAAATGGATGTGGTCTTACTTCAATGCTTCACCTTATGATGATCCTGGAGCCTATGCAAAAGTTTCGCCTGTCACTTACATCAAAAAAGCAAAAACACCGACGTTGATATTAGTGGGGGAAAGAGATGGCGAAGCGCCGTCGCCGCAATCATTTCAGTTTTGGCATGCATTGAAAGAGTTACATGTGCCAACGCAACTTGTGGTATATGCAGATGAGGGTCACAGCTTTGAAAAGTTTGAGGATATGATTGATGTAAGCCTGCGAACAATTGAATGGTTCAACACGTACATGAAGCGGTAGAGATTGTTGAATTTTATTTTTGTTACGGGCTGTGTTTTTTCATGGAATCGTTCGTTGTGTCACTCACTTGTACGGTTTGTTTTCATGGCAGCAGAAAAAATTATTTTGAGATTTAAGATTGGTGGATGCTGAACTTCGATGTAAGTTGATACGATGTTTCTATTTATATGTGTATTCGTTATATATGGCAGAAAAGGAAATTAGAAATTTTGTCAAAAATTTTGTACCACTTTCATTTTCATATTTATTAAGCTTGCCGGTATTTCTAAAGGTGTTGCTTCGGATGTTTGAAATATTTCTTCTTTTGTTTCTGGCATCGGGAGTATTAAAAATTAATTCAGATTATTACATCAAACTTTATAATTCTGCTTTAAAGAAGCTGGCATTAAGAATTGGAAAAAGATTTTTATTTGAAATTTTTAGAAGCTCGATTGATAACTTTTTACTTTCAGGAATGTTATAATTGATTTAAACAATTTAATGATACTATAAGGACGGGCTTAAGATTGAGGCAATGATTGGTGCTCAGATATCTTGAACTCGTTCTGCTCTAACGGTTTAACATTTACAAACTCATTGTTGCTGCATGAATCACAAATAGAAACATTTTGTGTTGATTGAAATATTTTTATATAAAGCAAATGTTTTTCTATTTCAACTGCTGCAAATATGCAAGGCTTTGAGGAATTTGTTCTTCTGATTTTGAAGATTCATCTTCGATAAAATAATGTTTTATACCAACCTTTTTTGCTGTTTTCATAATTGCAGCAATATTTACATCGCCCTGTCCCAATACTACATTACTGCTATCATCAGCACGACCATTTTGATTTCCTTCAGTACCTGGCTTTCTGTCTTTAAGATGTATCAATAAAAAACGGTTTGGGTATTTTTTAAGTAAAGCAACAGGATCTTGTCCCGGATGCTTCACCCAAAAAACATCCATTTCAAAATTCACATACTTAGGATCTGCATGCTGCACCAAATAATCAAACAATGTACCTCCTTCATAAGGCCTGAATTCATAGCCATGCGTATGATAACAAAAATTCAAACCATTATCATGAATTAGTTTTCCTGCAGTACTAAAAACATCAATTGCTTTTTTAATATCGTCAATGGTAAACTCATCACCGTTATGTGGTATCCAAAAACATACAATATACTTTGCACCAAAAGCCTTTGCTTCATCAATGGCCGTCTGCGGGTCCTTTGCCAATTGATCAAAGTCAGCCCCGATACTTATCATCTTTAAATTGTTTTGCTCCAGCAATTTTTTATATTCCTCAGGAGGCAATCCGTAAGTGCCACCGCCTTCTATTTCCTTAATATTCCAGCTTTTTATTTTGGCAAGTGTACCCGGCACATCTGTTTTGAATTGTTCGCGAAGACTGTACAATTCAAGACCAATTCCCTGTGCATGGAGCAATTGAAACGTCATAAAGAATGCAGTGAAAAAACTAATGGTTCTTGTAAAAATTAATTGTGTTTTCATTACGGGAATGTTGTTTTAATATTCATTCTAACCGTTTATTTGAACTGTATATGTATTATTTAACAGAGCGAGATTTATATATGAAAGAGCCAATTCTAAATCTTTGGCAACTAAATTGTCTGCAACTCTTGATTTTTTAAATCATTCTAATGGAGGTTCAATATACTCTTCATTTCCTGGTTCCAAATGATGGCGCATGATGAGACGTGCACAAGTGTTCCACCTTAAGATCGTATCATCATTACCTGCCGGGCGAATAGCTTCTGCTTTTTCATAATAATCCATTGCATCCCGAAACCAATCGTAGGCAATAAATCCACCATGCGATTTTGTTAGGTTGAGAATAGCTTTTCCCTGTCGTTCACAAATAATGCCGGCATAATATAGTTTTTGGTATTCATTGGCAAGCCGGGGCAGAAGCTGCTTCGCATCATTTACATCAACCATTTCAGATGTGCCAAATTGATCAGTGATTGCTAAGATCAGGATAACAATAGCCTTACTATTTTCAGGATCCACTTCCAGGATATCAAAGCAAATACTTTCAGCCAGCCCCGGTTCATTGAGCAAGCGGTATCTTTCGGCCTTTTCAAGAGCTTCCGGTATACTCTCTTTCGAGATCTGTTTTAATTCAAACATGTCTTTGTCATTTTAATGATTTACAATTCGAGAAAATCATAAAAACTTCAAATCTTAAAAGACAAATCTCAAATAAGCATCAATAAATAAATTAGAAATTCGAGAAGATTTGAGATTTAAAATTTGAATATTATTTGTCTTTTGTTTCTTGAAATTTGAGGTTTAGTCTTATCTTTTTTTCGAACGAAAAATTCGGAAAAATTTTTTCAGCGGATCATAAAATCTATCTACAACTCTTTCTTTCAGCGGAATGATAGCATTGTCTGTAATAGTAATATCCTCGGGACACACTGATGTGCAGCATTTGGTGATATTACAATAACCAATTCCATTTGCTTTCTTTAAATCTTCGACACGATCTTCAACATCAAGCGGATGCATTTCCAAAGCCGCAGTATATACTAAAAAGCGAGGACCAATAAACTCATTGTGCAGGTGATGTTCACGCAACACATGACACACGTCCTGGCACAAAAAGCATTCTATGCACTTGCGAAATTCCTGCACGCGGTCAATATCTTCCTGTGCAATTCTCCATGTTCCATCTGCAGCATCTGGTTTGCGCGGCCTGAATTTTTTTATTTTTTTCTTTACACTAAAATTCCATGAAACATCTGTTACGAGATCTTTAATTAATGGAAACGCCTTCATTGGTTGTAGCAGCACCGGCTTATCAAGCGGGAGATCACTGAGTCGTGTCATGCACATAAGTTTGGGCATCCCATTGACCTCTGCCGAACAAGAGCCGCATTTACCGGCTTTGCAATTCCAGCGAACAGCTAAATCATTGGCCTGCTCTGCCTGAATTTTGTGCACAGCATCAAGTACTACCATGCCTTCAGAAGTTTCAATGGAATAACTTTCAAATTTTCCCTCCGTTGCGTTTCCGCGCCATATTTGAAATGTTGCTGTCGGCATAATGATTATTGTTTTTGGTTTATGGTCCCGGCAGAAAGTTTGGTTTTAAGTCTAATGTTATGATTTTATCTTTCTCTTAATCAATAACCCATAACCAAACCGGCTCAAAACTATAAGCAATACGGGCGTTCATTTCATTTCAACAATTATCTGTTTAAGATCTTCCCGTATTTCCTGAAGAGGCTCACGCTTTATTTGCATCTTACCGTCATCATTTTTAAAAATCACAAGATTAAATTTCCCTGCTTTTTCATCTTTCGACGGGTAATCCTCACGAAAATGTGCGCCACGACTTTCTTTCCGTTCCACTGCCGCTAATGCAATCGCTTCTGATACCGTAAGCAAGTTATGCAGGTCAAGTGCTGTGTGCCATCCTGCATTATATTGACGATTTCCGGTCACCCGTACTTTTGTCGAATGTTCTTTCAATTTTTGAAGTTCTTCCACTGCTTTTAACAATTCATCTTCTTTGCGCACAATACCAACATGATCCTGCATCATTTCCTGCAAATCATATTGCACTTGAAACGGGTTGCCACCTTCTGTTCGTTCAAAAGACTCAAGTGACCATTTCGCTACAGCTTCAATTTGTTGCTCATCAATAATCCCGTGGCCATTTTCTTTTGCAAATTTTGCGGCGAATTCACCTGCTCTTTTTCCAAACACCAATAAATCAGAAAGTGAGTTGCCGCCCAACCGGTTTGCCCCATGTAAGCCAGCACCGCATTCACCAGCGGCAAAAAGCCCGGGAATTGTTGACATTTGAGTATCAGCATCAACACGAATGCCACCCATCATATAGTGTGTGGTTGGCCCGATTTCCATTGGCTCTTTTGTAATATCAATATCAGCCAGCTTTTTAAACTGGTGATACATACTGGGCAGCTTTTTCTTTATATGTTCTGAGGCATCAGGCAGTTTCTTTTTGATCCATGAAATATCAAGAAACACTCCATTGTGCGGACTGCCCCGTCCTTCTTTTATTTCGCGGACAATGCATCGTGCCACGTGATCACGGGTAAGAAGTTCCGGTGGCCTGCGCGCCTGCCTATCACCTTGTGTATATCTCCAGCCCTCTTCTTCATTATCTGCGGTTTGATTTCGGTACAACTCAGGAATATCATCAAACATAAACCGGCGATTCTCTTTATTCAATAAAATTCCGCCCTCACCACGCACCCCTTCTGTAACCAGAATTCCCTGGACACTCGGAGGCCAAACCATTCCGGTTGGGTGAAACTGCACAAACTCCATATCTATCAGCTCTGCGCCTGCATGATATGCCAATGAATGACCATCACCAGTATACTCCCAGCTATTACTTGTTATTCTAAATGCACGGCCAATGCCACCAGTAGCTAAGACAATTGCTTTAGCATGAAAAACTATAAACTGTCCCGTTTCACGTTTATAACCAAATGCACCACTTATGCGTTCTCCGTCTTTGAGAAGAGTGATGATTGTGCATTCCATGTGCACTTCAATGCCCTGATGAATACCATAATCCTGAAGGGTTCGAATCATTTCAAGCCCGGTTCTGTCACCAACGTGCGCAAGCCGCGGATATTTATGACCACCAAAATTTCTCTGCAGTATACGGCCATCTTTTGTTCTATCAAACAGCGCTCCCCATGCCTCCAGTTCAAGAACCCTGTCAGGAGCTTCTTTTGCATGGAGCTCTGCCATGCGCCAGTTATTAAGATATTGACCACCGCGCATAGTATCAGTGAAATGCACTTTCCAGTTATCCCTTTCATCCACATTAGCTAATGCAGCAGCAACTCCACCTTCTGCCATTACAGTGTGCGCTTTGCCAAGCAAAGATTTACAGACAAGTGCAACAGAAACACCACTTGCAGAAGCTTCTATAGCAGCACGGAGACCTGCGCCACCGGCGCCAATCACAAGCACATCATAATTATATGTATCGTAAGAGAGCATAATTTAATAGGTTATCAGTTTTGTGGTTTATGGCCATCTGTTGGTCTAACATTTTTTATTTACCCGACTTTGAAATTATTATTGAACTTTTGTTGCGCACACTTTAAGGTTCTGTTCCCTATTAAACTTTTAGGGGTGTTGAATAATATTAGGAACGTACAAGAGAGAGTGACACAACGGAAGATGAACGAATAACAAATGCTGGCTCCATAAAAAAAGCTGCTTTTCATCAACAATATTTGGTTAGCATTATAAAATCCTCCAGTCACTCCAAATCCCCATAGAACATAAACGAACATATACATCTGAAAACATAACCCAAAACAAACTCATCCATGCAAACAGCATGTGCCTGCGGTTTAAACAGCTTGCACATAAATATGCTTTGCGACGAACCGGTGCGCCTGCAAGACGATCACGAAAACCACCAATCAAATGTCGCAATGAATGACAACCAAAAGTATATCCGGAAAGCAATACGACATTAGTGGCTAATACTAATGTGCCCACACCAATACCAAAAGATTTTACTCCTGTAGCCGGATTGGTGAACCATAATGCTTTCCAGACATCATAAGAAAGAAACACCAAAAAACATAAACCGATATAAAGAAAGTAACGATGAATGTTTTGCATGATTAGGGGAAAAGAATTTTCTCCCCAATACCATTTGCGGGGTTCAGAAACTGTGCATGAAGGAGGATCGGCCCAGAACGCTTTGTAATAAGCCCCGCGGTAATAATAGCATGTGAAACGAAATAAGCCCGGAGCCCATAATATCAGTAATGCCGGTGACCATGGTAATGTTCCGGGCCACCAACCTGGTTTTGGTCCAAACCAGCTATGCGGCGAATCACCAAGAAGTTCCGGTGAATAAAAAGGTGAGATATATGCGCCATACCAATAATGCTCACCCTGGAATGCAGCCCATGTAGCATATACAAGAAATAACGAGAGACCCATGAAAACAAACAGCGGCTTTATCCACCAGATATCTTTACGACTGGTGATGCCAAAACGGTGTATCGTTCGGGGTAAATTTAATTCAGCCATAATAACTGCTTCTAACTATTAAGAATGAAATTTCAATGGCGCAACTTTTCAATGATTAAGAAGACAACAGCAAACTTGTTTCCGAAGATAATTTCAAAAGCTGATATAACCAAAGAGGAAAAAATTTATTAAACTATGTTTTTTGAGTTGAGTAAAATAAAAAATTGTTTGCGGAGTTTCTATTATTTGCAGGATAAAACATAATAAACGATACGGATTGACCAGTTAAATAGTTAGTTAGCCAAAATAATTTTTGCCACAAGATTTATGAAAAACAGTTAGTAAAGAGGTTTAGCCTATATTAGTTTCAGCCCTGCCACAATATTTAAAAATGTTGAGGGGTATTTCTTAAATATGTGAGAATTAGTCGTCCATTTATTTTCCGTTTTAGTCAAAAGAATTGACCAGCCCAGGTCGGCCATATTACTGTCAGGAAAAAGAATGATAACATTCTCAGCTTTTGCGGGATTGGATACTATGGCGTTTATAGTTTCGCCTTTGTGATTAAATTGAATGGTCATGGCAATCTGTTTTTTAAAGGAATAATATAAAATAATAAAACATAGTTCTAAGGGCAAAGGGAATTGAAATTAAATGAAAATATATTACTGTCCAAGTATGTATCATTATTTTAAAAGCTTTTAACGTACATTTTATTTTTGTTCATTTAATAAGCATAAATTTTAATTTTTAATAAAGCCGAAGTGTCTAAAACCTCGTCTGATTTTATTCACTTTTCTATGTGCATCCTTATTTTTGATTCTACAAACTTTATCTATGTCAATACTCGATATCATTCTCGCTGCTGCAATTATTATAACTGCTATCCTTGGCTGGTTAATTCAGCGGTATGTAACTATCGGCAAGTTTGCTGTTATTAATGAAAGATTGCAGCAACAAATGCAGTCAGCAGAACAGTTACAACAGGCAAATAAAACTTTACAAACAGAAAAAGAAAACCTGATTCAGCAGGTAGCCACAACACAAAGTCAATTACAATTTTTAAATGAGCAATACAATCTTTCCAAACGCTATCAAAAAGAAAATGAAATATTGAATAGTCAGCTTTCAATGTTTAAAGCAAAGTACCAGGCAGCAGAAGAAAAACTGGAAAATCAAAAGAAAGAAATGGAACAATTAGGTGAGCATTTCAAATTTGAATTTAAAAAATTAGCGCAAACCATTCTTGCAGAGAAGACAGAAAAGTTTACACAAACTGAGGCGAAATGATCCTCGAAAGCATGCTTGAAAATAGTGGGCTTACAAAAGGAAGGAAATATTTTGTATGGAATTTCGCGATAATGCCGGCAATATTATTAGAGGTGAAAATGGCAAGGGGCTGCAGCCAGATATTACAGATAAAGTAAGTCTGCTACTTCATTGGTATTATCATGCACAATAAAAGCTCAAAATGATTAAACTGCCAGTTCCCAAAAAATTTGTCCAAAATGCTAAAAAAATTAGTGTGCATAATTATTTTAGTTTACTTTTATTGACTAATTAATTTTGAAATCAAAACCAAAAAAAATCATGAGTAATACGGATAAATTAAAAGCCCTTAAACTTACTATTGATAAGATAGATAAAGATTTTGGCAAAGGCAGCGTGATGATGATGGGCGACAAGCCAAACGGACCAATGGAAGTAATTTCTACAGGCTCAATTGGTCTTGATGCGGCATTAGGTGTGGGCGGCATACCTAGGGGAAGAGTAATAGAAATATATGGTCCTGAATCTTCGGGAAAAACTACCATCGCTACACATATAATTGCTGAAGCACAAAAGAAAGGAGGCATTTGTGCCATCATTGATGCGGAACATGCTTTTGATAGTAGCTATGCGCAAAAGCTTGGTGTGGACGTAGATAATTTATTAATATCCCAGCCCGATTACGGTGAACAGGCTTTAGAAATTGCAGACCGTTTAATACTTTCAGGAGCATTGGATGTAGTAGTGATAGACTCAGTGGCTGCGCTTGTTCCCAAGGGTGAACTGGAAGGTGAAATGGGCGATAGTAAAATGGGTCTGCAGGCAAGACTAATGAGCCAGGCTTTGCGTAAACTTACAGCTACCATCAGTAAAACAAACACGGTTTGTATTTTTATAAATCAGTTACGGGAAAAAATAGGCGTGATGTTTGGCAACCCGGAAACTACGACAGGGGGTAATGCCTTAAAGTTTTATTCATCTGTTCGTTTGGATATCCGCCGTCTTGCACAAATAAAAGATGGTGATGAGGCAGTAGGTAATCATGTAAAGGTAAAAGTTGTAAAAAATAAAGTAGCCCCGCCTTTTCGCAGTGCAGAGTTTGATATAATCTTTGGTGAAGGCATTAGTAAAGTGGGAGAGATTCTTGATATAGGTGTTGAGTTTAATATCATACAAAAAAGTGGTAGCTGGTTTAGTTATGAGGGGAACAAACTTGGGCAGGGTCGTGATACGGTAAAAGGATTATTACTTGATAATCCTGAACTGGCAACTGAAATTGAGGGCAAGATAAGAGCGAAACTAAATGAGGTGCATATCGCTGCCGTTGCTGTGGAAGAATAATATTTTATGGGTTACTAAGTATAGCCATTATGCAGTGCGTAATGGCTTTTTCATTTGCCCACTTTGTAATTGTCCTTTTAATAATATTCAACAATAAGAGAATAGATTATTTCAATAATCTTATTATTAACTTTACAGCGAGCAAACAACATTGAGATGACTTCAAAAATTTCTGAAGGAGTAGAAATAAGCGTTGAAACTTTTTATCAGCCTGATTATAGTAATCCGTTAAACAACGAATTTATGTTTGCATACCGTATTACTATTGAGAATCATAATTCTTTTACTGTAAAGCTATTGCGGAGGCACTGGTATATTTTCGACAGTAACGGTCAGCAGCGCGAAGTGGAGGGGGAAGGAGTAGTAGGTGTGCAGCCGGTCTTGCAAACAGGACAACAGTTTCAGTATGTAAGTGGCTGTAATTTAAAAACTGAAATAGGTCGCATGTATGGAACCTATTTGATGGAAAATCAAAACACGAAAAATACTTTCAGAGTAAAGATTCCTCCATTTGAAATGATTGTACCTTTTAAGAATAATTAACCGGTTGACGTATGAAATTTTTGTTTGCCATAGTTGTTTTATTTGCGTTTAAGTTAACTTCTTTGGCGCAGGCTGTTCACAGGGAATTAAAAGCGAAACCCTCACTCATAGTTGGTGCTGCACAAAAAGCACCAGAAGCATCACCGGTAACTATACACATGTACTGCGGAGGAAATTATCATAACAGGCCACTTCCATTATTGATTGTAAATGGTAAGCGCAGATCATTTCACTGAAAAATTTTGACGTAAACTTTATTGCTTCTATATCTGTAATGAAGGGGGATGAAGCTGTTCAAAAGTATGGCAGAAAAGCAAAAAATGGTGTAATAATAATTACCTTGAAGAAAAACCTAAGCAATTATATTACCTCGGTTTATATTTAGCTTCTTCAAAAATTTGTTTGGCCGGTGTTTGAAATAATTGTTCCAATATTTTGTTTTGCGCCAATTTTTTGTTCTTATCCAAAGTCATCCATTTCTTTACAATCTGCCAGCCAACAAACTGCCCGATAAATCCCGGTGATGCCTCACCTAATGCTTCTGTTTTTGGTCCGTCATTCATATAGTCTCTTATTATAGCGGGGTCGGTTGTAAACAACAAGTTATTCTGCACAAAATAATTCCAGATAAATGCTTCGTTTTTATAACATCCCTCTAATTGATTTTGCGTGTAGCCGGTTTTTAAACTGTCTGCTGTTTCAGGAAGCAATTGATCAAGTGCATATAAACGTTTGCCCGCTTCTGTCATCTGATAAATTAAAGGAAGATCGGCAGACGTTTCGGGATAAATATCATCAATAATATTCTTCATGCAGTTTACCGGAATATACCGCGGCTCAAACCGTCTTGACTGGTAATCAGGATAAATTTCGCTGATATATTCTGAATGATAAACAGGAAAATCTTTACCAAGATATAACTGCAGGCCAACGGCCAATCCGGAAGAAGTAAGCACATTGGCATAGCCTTCAACAGGGCCGATAAAAGTAATAATGCTAGAAGGTAATTTATAGTTGGCGAAATAATATTTTACAAACTGGAAACCTTTTTTTATTTCTTTCTCCATTTTATCTGTTGAAGCAAATGTTGTCTGTACTGAATCATATATTGGCCTGTAATCATGAATAAACATTTTAACTTTTTTCACTGTGCTGTCAGACTGCGGTGGTGCTGCAAGAATATTGTATAAATAATCATTGAGAAATGAAGGATAGTTTTTTTGCAGTTGTGTTAATGCGGTTGAAACATTGTTCGTATCCATTGAAAACAAATCCTTATCAAAACGTTGAATAGTTAATTGCACATTGATGTTTGACACATCGGGTATATTTTTTTTATTGCTGCACGAACAGA
>WNFY01000220.1_pt1 | contig 46651 bp, 39 predicted proteins | sample 5400091 | NCBI WGS metagenome assembly WNFY01 (sample SAMN13153364, study PRJNA577476) | soil metagenome | isolation source: 60 cm soil or saprolite under grassland replicate 1 | place: USA:California | collected 2016-06-15
GAGGGCCTCCTGGCGGCGGCTGGGCGGGGCCAGGGCAGAAGTCCTTTTTGGAGAAGGGGTTATGCTAGGCGGCCCCTCCGGCGCTGTCAAGGCACGGCGAATTTGCGAAGCAGCGCCGCCCCGACGAGCAGCACGCCGTACATACAGACGATCAACGGGCCGGTGGGCAAATCCTGGGTATAGGAGAGCCACAGGCCGAGGATTGAGGCAAGGGCTCCCGAGCTCCACGCGATGATCGTGAGCTTCCGCTTGTCAGCCGTGAACAGATTTGCGATCACCGCGGGCACGACGAGGAAGCTGAAGACCATCAGCACCCCGGCAATCGGCACCGCCAGCGTGATCACCACACCGAACGACAGATAGAAGAAAAAGTCCCACCACCGGATCTTCCACCCCTGCGCCTCGGCCTCGGCGGGGTGGAAAGAAATCGTGAGAAAGCGGCGGCGCAACACGAATTGAAAGACGCCGAGGGCCGCGTACGCAATCGCCAGCTTCACGATCGTCGGCCACGTGACCCACAGCAGGCTGCCCACCAACGTCTTTTCGACCGCCTCACCACCGCCCGGTACCTTGTTCGCCACCAGCACCGCCGCCGCCGACGCGACGACGTACACGATGCCGATGAACGCCTCCTGCGGCACCCGCCCGGCGCCCGATCCGCCGTGCGCCGATGTGCGGGTCAACGCGAACAGGAACGCGCCGACCGCGGTCGCCAGCAGTGCGAACACGTAGGTGAGCGAGGAATCCGGCGCGACGTGGAAGAGCAGGGCCGAGAGGCTGCCCAGCGCGGCCATCTGCGCGAGCGACAGATCGACGAATATCACCTCGCGCGCGATCACATGGAGGCCGAGATACGACAGCATGGCCACCAGGATCATGCAGGCGACGAACGGCGGCAGCATCAGCTCCAAGCCGCTCACGGAACCTCCTTCGCTCCGAAGGCTTGGCCGAGCTCTGTGACCCACAAATTCATGAGATCGAAGTAGGTATTGATGCCCGCCTGACCGCCGGTGTTGGAGGGCACGATGACCGCCTTGGCGCCTGTCCGCTGCGCCACGTCCGTCACCTGACTTCGATCATAGTAGTTCGTCGACAGGAGCACCTGGATGTGCTGGTCGCGCATCGCCGTGATGATCTCCTGCACGTGCCGCGGCGTCGGCGGGATGCCGGGCTTCGGCTCGATATAATCGAAGCAGGTGACCTGGAATTCGCGCGAGAAATAATCCCATTCCTTGTGGTAGCACGCGACCAGTTTGCCGCGGAACGGCATCGCCTGCTTGAGCCACCCGCCCAGCCGATTCATGAGCGGCGCGCCCTGATACTGCTGTTGGCCGAGGAAGCTGAACAGTTTGCCCTGGCGATCGAGGTCGGCCAGCGTCTCACCACCGATCAACTTCACCAGCTCGTCGCCGAAGAGCGCGCGGTACATCCGGTCCTCGAAGTCTTTTTCGCGAGTCGTGAAGTAATCCGCATCGGCCGGCGCGACGCGCTTCAGACCGCGCAGAATGTTGCGCGCGATGAGCACGGCGTTGAGCGGGTCGGTCCAGATGTGCGGGTTGCCGTAAACGTGAATGTCGCCCTGGGAGCGCGACAGGTTCACCGGGACGTCGAGCAGCGGCAAGCCCTGGTAGGCAGCGACGTAGCCAGCTCCGCCTTCCGTGATCTTGGCGTTGTTTGCCTTGTCCAGCAGCGCCGGTACCCACAGCTCGAGATCGAGGCCCGTCGTCACAAACAGGTCGGCCTGCGCCAGGGTCGGCACGAAGCTCGGCTTGGGCTGCACGTAGTGCGGGTTCTCGTCGCCCACGGCGATCGAGCTGACTTTGCCGCGGTCGCCGACGATCTCAGTCGCGATCGCCGCGTAGGTCGTGAGTGAAGTCACGACCTTGACGGGCGCTGCGGTTCGTGGGACGGGCAACGTGCCGTCGTGCAGGCCCAGGACGACCAATATGATTGTGGTCAGCATGTTAGTAGGTCTCGTGTTTATGAGGTCCAATGGCCCAGACCGCCTGAAGGGCGATCTGGTGGTTCGCCTCGGCATTGGCGACTCGCTGCCACTGATATTGCGCGCGGAGGAAAACCCACTCGCTCTGCCACAACGTGAGCGAAGGGACAAACTGTCTTGTGATCACGCCAAAATCCGGTGACTCGACGTAGTCGTACCGGGCGCCGACGATGAAGCGTTGGTTCAGCTTGTATGTCGAGCTGAGATAGCCACCGAGCCGCGTCGGCCCGGTGCCGGCGACCTGCTTCTGCAGCGCGAGCAGCTCGCCGCGCAACGTCCATTCGTGGTACATCGCGCGCAGCGGCGGGCGCCATGTGAGGCGGAACTCGAGCCCACCGACTTTCGTGCGCAAGGCCGAGTCCGGATCCGTACCATAGAGCGCCGTGCCGCCGATCTGCATATACGTGGAGTGATTGAGCTGCCAGAAGTTGAGGAGATGCACCAGGTACGTTGGTCTGCCGCTATTCCCGAACAGCTCCGAGTCGCTGGCGCTCCGCGTGATTTGCGCGGTGAGCTCGTGAGCCCCGAACCCGCCGAACGCCCGATAGAGCGAGATGCCCGTGCCGGACAAGCCATCCTCTCCCAGGAACGTGGTGACTGCGAGGGGATACTCGGTCTCAGGCACCGCGTGCAGGTGCCAGCGATTCAGCTCGCCAAATTGCTGGCGGTACTTGCCGAGATCGAGTCGGATATGGCCGGGCAGGCCGGTCCAATAGGCATATCCTTCTTCGACACTGACGTGCCCGCCTTCGAGGCTGATAAAAATCTTCGTGTGCGAGTACGGATCGAGCGCCGACTGGAAGCCGACTTCGAACTCTCTCGGATCGAAGTTCTCACGCTGCACGCCGCGGCCGGTCGCATATCCGCGCACGTCGCCGGTGACCCCGATCTCCGGATTGAGCTGGGCCTGATTGCGCTCGCGACCCATCGCCTGCGTCAGGGTGTCTCCCTGCGCGGTGTCCCGCCCGCCGCCGGCGGCCTGACTGGCCGCGGCGCGCAACGCGGCGAGATCATCGCCGACCGGCGCCGCAGCGGGTAGAGGTGCCGGAGCCTGCCGGCTCAAAACCCGGAGTACACTGTCGAGTCTCGCGCGGAGCTGCCGCACCTGCGCAGCCAGCGAGTCCATCTGGCGCTGCGTCGGTTGCTGGCCGGCGGCCGGGGCCGCGAGTGATGCAGCGGCCAGCAGCAACGCGCACAACGTGCGTCTCATGTGATTCTCCCCCCCTGTGTGCGAAATCTGATCGCTCCGCGACGTGCGGAGCGGTGCCTACGTCAGGAGAGAGAAAGCGGCGGTGCTCGAGCGGGGGAGGTGAGTGGGACGGCAGCCGCGAACGAAACGACGCGCTGCACGGGCGTGAAGCGCACGTCCGTTGCGGGGACCGCGAGAGTAAATGCGTGTTGCGTGACGACGCGCGCGCTCGCGTACTGGCACAGCGCGCAGCGCAGCTCGTCGTGGAGGATCGCACACCGCGCCGAGTGGCTCGCTTCATAGCCAGGCGGCGCGACGACGGCGTCGCGCGCGTGCGCCAACGACACCGCGCCGCCGCCGAGGGCCTGAATGACGAGCAAAATGGCGAGCGAAATGCGCTTGAACATGGTCTCCTTATACGCCGGCGGGTGCCCGGGTGTTGCCGCGCGCGTACGCGCGTAGCCGCCGCAGCATCCGCCGGTCGTGCCGCAGCGGATCATCCCGCTTCGGCGTCTCGATAATCTTAACGACCCCGGCTAATCGCGGGTCCCGCATGATCCGGCGGAACGGCTCCGGCCCGATTTTGCCCTCACCAATCCACTCGTGCCGATCTACCCGCGACCCCCGCGCGGCGCGGGAGTCGTTGAGATGCAAGCACTTAAGTAGATCGAACCCGATGACGCGGTCGAATTCCTCCCACACCGACTCGATACGACCGAGCTCGTAGCCGACGGCGTGCAGATGCGCCGTGTCGAGGCAAAACCCGACGCGCGTCCGGATCTGGTCCGGCAGCGCGTCGCGCAGATCGCGCAGCTCCTCGAACCGTGCGCCCAAGGCCGTTCCCGATCCTGCCGTCCCCTCGATCCAGACCCCCAAGTCACCGGGCACCGACGCCAGACACTCCGCATACCCGCGTGCGTTGCGCGCGAGTCCGGCATCACGCTCGTCGATGTAGTTCCCCGGATGCGAGACGACAGCCTCGAGACCGAGCGCCTGAGACCGCGCGAGCTCCGACCTGAAGCTTTCGATACTCCGCGCCCGGAGTACGGGATCGGGCGACGCCAGGTTGATCAGATAGCTGTCGTGCGCGACGACCTGGAGTCCATATCGCGCGACCTCGCTGCGGAACCGCTCGACGGTTTCGGCGGCAATCACCGGCTCACGCCACTGATTCGGCGTCTTGGTAAAGAGTTGAATCGCGTTCGCCCCGAGCGCTGCGCCACGTTGCGGTGCCGACGTCACGCCGCCTTGGCTCGAGACATGTGCCCCCAGAATCACCTAGTCCTCGGTGAACGCGAGCCGCGAAATCAGCGGCACGAAGCGCACGCCGCCGGCCTGGCGTTGCAGCAGTCGGTCGCCGGTGGCCGGTCGTTCCAGGATGACCAGCTCTTGCGACGCGAGGTCACCGATCGGGATGACCAGCCGCCCGCCGGGGGCCAACTGTGCCGTGAGTGGCTCGGGAACATGGGGCGCGGCCGCGCCGACGATGATCCTGTCGAACGGCGCGACCTCGGGCCAGCCCGCGGCGCCGTCCCCCAGGCGCGTCTCGATATTCGTGAGGCCGAGGCGCCGGAACCGCTCCTCCGCCTCGACGAGGAGATCGGGGAGACGCTCGACCGTGAAGATTTTGCCGTTGCCGGCGAGGTACGCCAAAATCGCGGTCTGGTACCCGGAGCCGGTGCCGATCTCGAGAATCCGGTCGGTGCGTCGCGCCCGCAGCTCCTCGGTCATGAGGGCCACGACGTAAGGCTGCGAGATGGTTTGCCCGCTGCCGATGGGAAGGGGACCGTCGCTGTAGGCGTCGCGCGCGAGCTGCGGGGGCAGGAACCACTCACGCGGTGCCCAGCGCATCGCCGCCAGCACCCGCTGATCCCGGACGCCGCGTCCCGCGAGCTGCCGCATGACCATGCGGGTGCGCGGGCCGCGCGTGTCTGCGGCGGGATGTGCGAGCCGTGGCATTGGCTGAACTATATGCTGACCTGGCCCCGCGCCAAGCCAGATAAACTCCTAGTCCAGCGTCTTTTGGAAGCGTCGTACGGAGAGCGCGATCAACACCGTCGCAAAGAGGAGCAGAATCCCCACCTCCTGCCACAACTCGGCGATGCCAACGCCCTTCAGCAGGATGCCCCGCAGCACCTTGAGGAAATGCGTGAGCGGCAGGAACGCGCCGATCCACTGGAATACCACCGGCATCGCCTGCCGTGGGAACATGAATCCAGACAGGAGGATGTTCGGCAGCACGAAGAAGAAGCTGGCCTGCATCGCCTGCTGCTGCGTGCGCACGAGGGTCGAGACGAACAGTCCCAGAGCCAGGCTGGCGGTGATGAATACGAACGCGATGCCGTAGAGGAGCAGCACATTGCCGGTCAGCGGGACGTCGAACACGAATCTGCCGAGCAGCAACACCGTCGTCATCTGCACGAGCCCCACGCCGACGTACGGAGAGATCTTGCCGAGCATCAGCTCGGTCTTGGTGATGGGCGTGACGATGAGCTGCTCGAGCGTGCCGCGCTCTCGCTCGCGCACGATCGCCATCGCGGTCACGAGCACCATCGTGATCGTGAGAATCACCCCCACGAGCCCGGGGACGATGTAGTTGGCGCTGCGGAGACCGGGATTGTAGCGCGGCCGGATACGTGTCTCGAGCGGCAGCTCACGGCTGTGCGCCGCGGCCGACAGCACGGCGAGGTTTCGGACCTGCGCGATCCCGGCAGCCGACGCCAACGCGGCCTGCGACGACAGCGGATCCGAGGCATCCACGATCACCTGGATGGTGGCGGTCGTCCCGCGCGCCAGATCGCGCGGGAAGTCGTGCGGGATCGCGATGGCGGCCTGGGCGTCGCCTCGCGCGATCCAGCCGTCGAGCGCGTCGCGCCCGTCGACGTACGCCACGATCCGGAAGTTGCCCGTATTCTGAAATGCGGCGATCAGCTCGCGGCTGGTCGGGGTCCGTGATTCGTCCAGCACGACGGTCGGGATGTGACGCACGTCCGTTTGGATCGCGAAGCCAAACAGGAGCAGCTGGATCACGGGGATGCCGATCATGATGCCGAGCGTGAGGCGATCCCGCCGCATCTGGATGAACTCTTTGCGGAACATCGGGCCGAACCGCTTCACGCGTCCTGCTCCTTCTCGTCGCGCTCCTGCAGAATGATGAACGCGTCCTCGAGCGTCTTGCCGCCGACCTGCTTCGCGACCTCGTCGGGCGTGCCCAGGGCGATGAGATGGCCCTGGCTCAGCAGGGCAACGCGCCAGCACTGCGCCGCTTCGTCCATGTAGTGCGTCGTCACAATGACGGTCGTGCCCTGTGTGGCGAGCGTATGGATCGTGCTCCAGAAGCCGCGCCGGGCCGCCGGGTCGACGCCGGCCGTGGGCTCGTCGAGAAAAATCACGGCGGGGCCGTGCATCAGCGCGCACGCGAGCGCCAGCCGCTGCTTCCAGCCGCCCGACAGCGTGCCGGCCATCTGGTTCAGGCGCCGGTCGAGGCCCAGGAACTTCACGACCTCCGCGATGCGGCCCCGCCGGCCCGCGCCCTCGAGGCCGTAGATCCCGCCGTAAAAATCCATGTTCTCGGCGACGGTGAGGTCTTCGTACAGGCCGAAGCGCTGCGACATGTAGCCGATCTTCTCTTTGATCAAATCTGGTGACTGGACGACGTCGACGCCGGCGACGATGGCGGTGCCCTCGGAGGGCGCGAGCAGGCCGCACAGCATGCGAATCGTCGTCGTCTTGCCCGATCCGTTGGGGCCGAGCAGGCCGAAGACTTCTCCCTTGGCAATCGTGAGATTGAGGTCGCGGACGGCGACGACGGAGCCGAAGCGCCGCGTGAGGTGGCGCGTCTCGACGGTGACAGCGGAATCGATCACGGCAGCAGCGGTATCTCCACCCGGACCGGCATGCCGGCCTTGAGCCGTCCGGCCGCGCCATCGGTCGCGACCTTGATACCGAACACGAGATCGGCGCGCTCGCGCTCGGTGAGCGCCGCGCGCGGGGTGAACTCGGCACGCGGCGCGATATCGCTGATCCGACCGATGAACGCGGAATCCGGGTATCCGTCCACGCGAATGCGGACTTCCTGACCCGCCTTGAGGCGTGCGACGAACCGCTCGCCCACGTAGGCGCGAATCCACGGATCGCGGACCAGACCGACGGACACCACGGGGACCCCTGCAGCAATGACCTCACCCGGCTCGGCGAAGCGGGTCAGGACGATGCCGTCGGCCGGGGAGAGCAGCACGAGCTGGTCGCGGACCGATTCCGTTACCTCGGCGGCAGCGTGGGCCGCCTGGGACTCACGGACCGACGCGCGGACCGACTGGAGCCGGGCGACGGCAGCCGCGGCGGCCGCCTGGAGCCGCTCCAGCTCCTGGGGTGATGCGATACCTTGCGCCGCCAGCACGCGCGCCCGGGCCAGGTCGTTCGCGATGCGCTGGCTGTCGGCTTCCGCGGCGCGGATGTCGGCCGTGCGCGTCGTCGCCGCGTCGGCGAGCGCGCGCCGCTGCTCGATTTGGGCGGACAGTCCGGGCTGCACCAGCACGGCGACGGTGTCGCCGGCATGGACCGAGTCGCCTTCGTCCTTGAGGAGACGGGAGAGGCGTCCGGCGGCGAGCGGGCTCAGCCGGACTTCGCGAATCTCGACCGTCCCCGCGACGGTGAGGGTGTTGCTGGAGCTCGTGCAGGCCGCCGCGACCAGCGCGGCGAGCGCTATCGCCGCGGCGTGCGGGGAGAGCGCAGCCAATTGCCGGGATCCAAAGCGATGCCGCCCTGGCCGCGAATCTCGAAGTGGAGGTGCGGGCCCTCGTCGCTCGACTCGCCGCCGACGTGGCCGATGAGCTGGCCCCGAATCACGCGCTCACCCTGGTGGACGGTCGCGTCCTTGAGATAGGCGTAAAAGGTGTAATACCCGCCGCCGTGATCGATCAGCACCGACGTCAGGTACAGACCCAGCGGTCCCGCGAGGCTCACGGTTCCGCCGGCGACCGCGCGCACGGCCGTGCCGACGGGCGCCTTGATCCCGATGCCGTGCCGCGGGATGCGTGTGTTGTTGGGGCCCGTCGTCGTGCCGAACGGATAGATGATCGAGCCGCCCCCGTCCACGGGCCAGTCCAGGTTGCCGAGGTCTGCCGTGGTGATGGCGCCGGTCGTCGCCGTCGTGACCCCGCGCGACTCGGCCTCGCGGCGCGCGCGCTCGAGCGTTTCGATCCGGTCGTTGAGGGTGCGCTCGTCGCGGTCCAGGCGCGTGATCCGCTGCTCCGCTTCCCGGGCGTTGCGGCGTGTCTCCCGGAGGTTGGTCTCGCGCTCGTGCTCCAGCGCGAGATAGCGGCCCAGCTCGTCGGTGCGCTCGTGCCGGCGCCGGCCCAGCGTCTCGCGCGCATCGACGAGCAGCTGGCGCTGTCGCGCCACGCGGTCGCGCAGCTTGTTCATGTCGTTGGTGAGCAGGCGATCCTGGCGGCTGACGAGGTAGAGGTATTTGTAGCGCGACAGCAGATCGCCGAAGCTCTCGGCGGCGAGCAGCACCTGCCAGCTGTACAGCGCGCCGCGCTTGTAGATGTCCACGAGGCGCCGCTCGAGCACGGCGCGCTTCTCGAGCAGCGCGTCCTGCGCGATCAGCAGATCGACCGTGATCTGGTCGATTTGCGTGCCGAGTCCCGTGATCTGCCGGTCGAGCTCATTGACGATGCGGTTGGTACTCTGCTTCTGTTGCTCGATGTTGGCGATTTCGTCCGACAGGGAGTGCGCCTGGGTGCGCAGCCGCTCGAGCTCCTGTTCGACTTCGGAGCGCTCACGCTTGATGCTTTCCAGGCGCTGCTGGTTTTCCTGCATCTGTTGCTGGTAGGTCGGGCGCTGAGCGGCGGCCGGCTGTGCCACCAACATGGCGACCACGCACCACGCACCACGCACCCGGGCTTTCATACGCGCTTCAGATGTCGGCCAACGCTCAGCGCACTTCCCAGCAAGCCGATCAACGCCCCGAAGGCCACGATCGCCGCGGCCTGTTCTTGCGTGAAGAAGGCGGACTGCAGCAAATACCGATTGATCAATACGTACGCCCCAAACGACAGGCCTACCGCGACGGCCCCCCCCAGCAGCCCTTTGACCGTGCCCTGGAGCAGAAACGGCCGCCGGATGAAGCCGTCGGTCGCGCCCACGAGCCGCATGATCGCGATCTCGCGGCTGCGCTGCAGCACCGCCATGCGAATCGTCGTGCCGATGATGATGATCGCCACCACGGCGAAGGCGGCGCCCACCACGATGCCCACCGCCGCGGCGAGCCCGCGCAGCCGATCGAGCTTCTCGACCCAGTCGCGCCCGAACCGCACGTCATCGACGAACCCGAAGCCCCGCAGCCGCTCGGCCACCGCGCTGACGTGGTCGGTGTCGCGGAATCCCGGCTTGAGCTTCACTTCGATGGAGGCGGGCAGCGGGTTGCGCTCCAGCTCCTGCATCACGTCGCGCAGCTCGACGAGCTCGGCCCGCGCGCGGGCGAGGGCGTCGTCCTCGGACACGTACGTCGCGGACTGCACCTCGGGAAAGGCTTCGATGTCTTTGAGGGCCTGCGCGGTCGCTTCGATGGGGGCGCCGGGGAGCAGATAGGCGACGACTTCGACCCGTTCCTCCACGCCGTGCAGCGCGTCCTGAAGATTCACGACCACCAGACCGAAGAGGCCCAGCACAAACAGGGAGAACGCGATCGTCGTCACCGACAGCACGGAGAGCAGCGGCGCGCGCTTGAAGATGAGCATCGCTTCGCGGAACGTGAGGTTCACGGCGCGGCCGCCTGGTCGCGGGACTCGTCGACCGCCGAGTCGTAGACGAGCGCGCCTTCCTGGAGTTCGATCACGCGGTACGGCGCCTGGCGCACGAGGTCGAGGTCGTGCGTCGCCATGACGACGGCCGTGCCGCTGGCGTTGATGTCCCGGAGCAGCTGAAACACGCCGCGCGTCGCGCGCTCGTCCAGGTTGCCGGTGGGCTCGTCGGCCAGCAGCACCGTCGGTTCGTTCACGAGCGCCCGCGCGATCGCCACGCGTTGCTGCTCGCCGCCCGACAACTCGCGCGGGTACGCCTGCGCTTTCGCGGCGAGTCCGACCTGGGTGAGCACGCGCATGACGCGCGCGGGGATCGTCGAGGCGCGCGCTCCCGTGACCTCGAGCGCGAACGCGACGTTTTCCTCCGCGGTGCGGTCCTCGAGGAGGCGGAAGTCCTGAAAGACGATACCGAGCTTGCGCCGCAGCAGGGGGACCTCGCGCGGCCGCATGTCGTTCACGTTGTAGCCCGAGACGCGCACGTCGCCCGAGGTCGGGCGCTCGTCGGCGTAGATCAGCTTCATGACCGTCGACTTGCCGGCGCCGGAATGCCCGGTGAGAAATGCGAACTCACCTTTGGCGACGTGGAAGGAGACGTCCTTGAGCGCCAGGCCGCCCTTGGGGAAGGCCTTGAAGACGTTGGTGAACTTGATCACTTAGTGCCGCGCCAAGGCCTGGGCGAAGTCCGCGATGAGATCATCGGGATCCTCCAGTCCCAGGGAAAATCTCAGGAATCCGTCCGGAATGCCAGCCTGCGCTCGCTGTTCCGCCGTGAGACTGGCGTGCGACGTGAGCCGCGGCTCCGACACGAGCGTCTCGACGCCACCGAGGCTGGGGGCATGTGCGGCGATGGTCAGGGCCTTCAGGAACCGCTCGGCGGCGCGCACGCCGCCCTTCAGCTCGATGCCCAGCATGCCGCCGAACCCCCCCAGAACCCGTTTCGCCAGCTCGTGATCGGGATGGGACGGCAGGCCGGGGTAGTGGACCTTCGAGATGGTGTCCTGCTTGGCGCACCACTCCGCGATCGCGAGGCCGGTCTCGTTGTGGCGTTTGACGCGCACCGTGAGCGTACGCATCCCGCGGTCGATCAGCCAGGCGGCGAACGGATCGATCGCCTGTCCCCACACCTGCATCAGCCGGCGCACCTCTTCGACGACTTGATCCGTTCCCGCCACCGCGCCGGCGATCACGTCGGTGTGGCCATTCAGGTACTTGGTCGCCGAATGGATCACGAGATCTGCGCCGTGCTCGAGCGGGCGGTAATTCACCGGCGAGGCAAACGTCGAATCCACGATCAGCGCGAGCCCTTCCGCCTTGCACAACGTCGCCACGGGCTCGAGGTCGATCACGCGCAGCAACGGGTTGGTAGGCGTTTCGAGGAACACCCCGCGCGTCGTCTTGCGCATGGCGCGCTTCCACGCGCGCGCCTGCGTCGGATTCACGAACGAGACGTCGATGCCGAGCTTCCCGAATTCTTCGCGGAACAGGCGGTACACGCCGCCGTAAATCCACTCGCTCGCGAGCAGGTGATCGCCGGGCCGCAGCACCGCCAGATGGGCGAGCGCCGTCGCGCCCATGCCGCTCGCCAGAAACAACGCGGCATCCGCCCCCTCGAGCAGCGCCAGCTTCTTGCCGATGTCGACCTGATTGGGGTTGTTGCCGTAGCGCGTGTAGAGGACTTCGGCGCTCGAGCCGACCGGATTGGTGAACGTCGCGCTTTGGAAGAGCGGGGGAGCGACGGCGGTCCAGTCGGCGCGCGCCTTGGGGTCGCCGTGAATCGCGCGGGTGGAAAGTCCGAGGCGGCGGCGTTTCACGCCGCGGTGAGACGGATGGAGCCCCCCGGAATGCGTGCGGCCAGCCGCCGCTCGACCAGCTCGTCGAGCAGCGCCGGGGCCGGCTCACTGGCGCCGAGCCCCTCGAGCGCACCGTCGGCGCGCTCGCAGAGCACCGCGAGCCCGGCACCGGCGAGCACAGGTTCGATCGCCTCGCGGTGCGCGTCCGTCAGCCCGCGGAGCAACAGCACCTTGACCTTGTCCCGCACCAGCTTTGCCACGATCTCGTCGGCACAGGAATAGTCGAGGCAGCCCACGCCGGTGAAATCCATCACGGCGATGGTGCCGGGAAGAAGATCCCGCTCGATGTTCTCGCGCACCGCGCGGCCCGTGGGCCGTGTAACGAGGTCGGTGTAGAATCCGGCGACCGCTTGCTGCAGTACCGCCTGGACCATGATGTGTGGAATCACTGCTTCGACGGCCCCCCCGGCCCTTTCTCTGCTACTTGTTCCGGAATGATGAGCAGTACCTGCGATCCAGGAAACGCCGGCAACCCGTCCTTCAGCGGGACATCATCGTCCCAGCGCGGCACGATGGCGATGCGAGCGGTGCCGCTGCGGATTGCGACCTTGCCTTCCCACCGCGCGAGGTAGCGCCGAATTCCGGCGAGTCCCTGGCCGCGTCCCGGATCGCGAAAGCGGCTCGTGCCTTGAATCAGCGCGGCCTCCAGCGCTGCGGCATCGCCCCAGCGCTCACCAAACCGCCGGCCTTGAGTTGGCTCCAAGGAATGCCGGAATCCGACACCGGCGTCCGCGACCGCGATCACCACCACGCGGCGCGCCAGCTTGCGCCGCCAGTTGTACGCCTGCACCGCAACCCAGCCGCCGGTGCCCGCGTGCTCCACAATATTCTGACAAGACTCCGAAAGCGCCATAGCGAAGCCCATGGTCGCCTTCGGATCGAGTCCCAACTCCGAGCTGAGGATCGCCGACGCCCGTTGTTGAATCGTGCTCACGACGGCATGCACATCTTCGGCGGCTCGGACGGGCGTCACCGGCAGCAACACCTCACTCTCCACGGCCACCTTCACCTTCGGCACCTTGCCGTGCACCTCGAACAGGTCGGCCGCCTCCCGGAAGAATCCGGCGCGCGCCCAGTAGCTCACGACGTCGGGGTTGGCCGGCGCGGTGAGCAGGGGGCGTTCGCCCTTGCGGGCGGCCGCCTCTCCCGCGGCGAGCAAGCCCACGAGACCGTACGGCGATGCCCATTCCGCGGCGTGCGCGTCGAAGAGCAGGCGTTCGCCGTCCACGGCTTGCGCGTACGCGGCCGCGAACTGGTCGAAGGAGCGGTCATCGAACTGCGTGGGCACTTCGACCAGGCGCGTCATGCCACGGAGAGCTTGCCCATCAGGTGGTCGCGCAGCCCGCTGGCGCCGTGGTGGCTGAGATTCCGGGCGCCGAGCTGCGTGCCGGTGCGCAGGGCATCTTCCAGGCTGGCACCGGCGAGGAGCTTCGCGGTAACGGCGCCGCCAAACACGTCCCCGCAGCCCGTGGGATCGCTGACCTGATCGAACGCCGGTGGATGCATGGTCGGCGCCGCAATCAGCTCGGTGCGGATCGGGTTTCCGGTGAAGTACGCCGCGCCGCGTTTGCCGAGCGTGACGCACAGCGCGGTGCAGCCCTGGCGCAGCGCGTCCGCGGCGATGGCGAGGGGGTCGGACCCCAGCTGGCCCATCTCGTCCTCGTTCAGCTGCACCACATTGAAGCAGCCGAACCACGCGGGCGCCTCGGGCAGGGTGCGCGGCACACGCATGCCGTTCGGTTCTTTTCCGAGGAACAGGCTGTGCAGATCCGCATACACGAATCTGGGAAAGCCGCGCCTGAGCAGCTGCGCGGTCTCGAGATTCAGCTCGTATCCGGAAATGAAGTTGATGTAGAGCGCATCGAGGTCCTGGACGAGCGGTCCCAGCTCGGCCCACGTCCAGGGGGGCACGCCGCCGGACATCTGCTCGCAGCGCCGCTCCGCCGATTCGTAGCGCAAGGTGACGCGATTGTTCGGTTCGGGAACTTCGATAAACCTGGTGTCTGGTGTCAGGTGCCTGAGAGTGCGCAGGAACAGATTCGCGCGTGGTGCCAGATCCCGCCCGACCTTGATCAGCGGAACGATCTGCCAGTCATCCGGCAGCGTGGCATCGAGCGCCGCGAGCGCGTACGAGATCCCGCCCCACTCCTGCACGGCGGCCTGGATGGGATCGCGGCCGTGGATCGTATCCCAGACCATCGACCCGACCACACCCAATCGCTTCAGCGCAGTCCCCAATGCTTTTGGATGAACACGGCCGCAGCGCCGAACACCCCGGCCGTCCCCGGAAGCGTCCCCGGCACGATCTTGCAGGCTTCCCACGCCGGCTTGAACGCCCGGCGCTTGACCTCGGTGCGCAGCGGCTGAAAGAGCTTGTCGCCCGCCTGCGTGACGCCACCGCAGATCACAACGATTTCCGGGTTGAAGATGTTGACGAAGCTGGCGACGGCCGCGCCCAGCAGCGCGGCGGTCTCGCGTACGACCTCGAGCGCCCACGCGTCGCCGTCGTTGGCGGCCTCGTACACGATCTGGGCCGTGAGCTTCGAGAGATCGCCCTTCACATACTGCGCCAGCGACGTGTCCACGCCCGACTCGACGCCTTCGGTCGCCCGCTCCGCGATCGCCGGCCCTGAGGCATAGGCCTCGATGCAGCCGTAGTTCCCGCATTTGCAGCGCCGGCCGTTGGCATCGATCGTGACGTGCCCGAATTCGCCGGCGACGTCGGTGACCCCATGATAGATCTCACCGTCGATGACGATGCCCCCGCCGATCCCCGTGCCGAGCGTGAACCCGATGACGTACTTCGCACCGCGCGCCGCACCGCGCCACCATTCGCCGAAAATCGCGCAGTTCGCGTCGTTGTCGAGTGTCGCGGGCAGACCGAGCCCTTCGCTGACGCGATCGCGCAGCGGCATGTTCGTCCAGCCGAGGTTCGGGGTGAGGAGGACGACGCCCGTCTTCGTGTTGAGCGGACCCGGTGAGCCGATGCCCACGCCTTCGACCTTCTTGCCCGATTCCGCAATGCAGGCCGTGGCGAGTTTCACGATGCGCGCGGTGACAAGATCTGCGCCCTGCGCCGCGAGGGTCGGCTCCGACACGACGCCGTGAATCTCGGAGCCGTCCTCAGCGAGGACGCCCGCGACGAGATTCGTCCCTCCGACGTCAACCCCGACGACGTAACGCACCAAGTCCCTCGATGGCCGCGAACACGGCCGGAACAGTGAGCTCGCGCATACAGCGGTGATGGCCCAGCGGGCAGCGCGGCGGACCATGCGACGAGCAGGGCCGGCACTGCAGGCCGTCGATTCCCAATGCCACGTCGCCGGCGCGGACCGGACCAAACCCGAACTCGGTCACGGTCGGACCGAACAGTGCCACGACCGGCGTGCCCATCGCGGTCGCCAGATGCAGAGGGGCGCTGTCGTTGGTAACCAGCGCATTGGCCCGCCCGATCAGGGCCGCCGACTCCCGCAACGTCAGCCGCCCGCAGGCATTCACGGCCGGACGGCCGGACGGCTCGACGGCCGAAACGATCTGATCTCCCAGTTCGACGTCGTCTTTGCCACCCACCACAACAACAGCCACATGTTCACCAAGCTGTGCCGCCAGCTGCGCGTAGTGCGGCCACCGCTTGCTGCCCCAAATCGATCCGGGGGCGATCGCAACGAACGGACCCTCGATGAGGCGGGCTGCCGCCTCCTCATCCTCCCGCGTTGCTCGCAGTTGGGGAGGATAGACCCCCGAGACGCCGTCCGCGAGGGCCATCAGCCGGTCAGTTTCGTGACCCGTTCGGGGCTTGGGGCGGGCGTCTGTATAGAGGAAGGACCAGCCGCCCGCGAACCCGATTCGTGCGGGAATGCGGGCCAGAAAGGCTAATGCGGCGGTCCGCAGCGATCGATGCGGCAAGTAGGCGCGCGCATACCCCTCGCCTTTCAAACGTCGCGCCAGAGTCCGCATGCCGCCCCACCCGCCGTCGGTCCCGCGTTTGTCGTAGGGAATCACCGTCCGGACCGCGGGATGCGTTTCCAGCAGGGGCGCCGCCACCGGCGTCGTCACGACGTCGACCGGGCCATGCAGCGCGGCGAGGGCGGATAACAGCGGCGTCGTCAGGACCACGTCGCCCAGGAATGCCGTTTGAATGACGAGTGTCGCCATGGCGTACGGGAATCTTACGCCGCTTTGCTGGGCTCAGCGACGGATGCGGCGAACCTCGCTGAGGAAGACTAGCCTGACGGAAAACGCGAGCCCCTTGTTGTAGATCGGCCACGTCAGCTCTGAATGGCCGGTGAAGTAGTACTGGAGCTCGGGGATGAGCGCGACACGGCTCGCGCTGAGCTGCAGCGCGAGGCTAGGGGCGACACAAGGTAACACTCCTATTGTCGGCCGGTGGCCCGTGGCTGGGTTCCGCTTGCCTGCAACAGCTGCCGCTCCAGAAACTCCGCCGCCGCTCCGTCCACCTTCACGATGTTCGCGTACCGCAGGAAATGATGCGTGTCGTCCGGAATGACGAGGGTCTCGAACCGGACGCCGGCGGCGGTAAGACGGCGGACGAGGTCGGTGCTCTGCGAGAACCGGACGTTGCGGTCGTCGTCACCATGGATCAGGAGAACGGGCGACTTCCAGCCGGCGACTGACGACACGGGCGATGAGTGCCACGCGGTGGCGAACGCTGTATCGACGTCGGGAGCCTGTTCGTAGCGTTGCCGGTCGGATGCGCGGAAATACGCGGACCAGTCATGCACGCCGTGAATGTCGACGCCCGCCGCAAACAGATCAGAATTTCGCGCCAGCGCCAGCGCGGTCAGGTAGCCTCCGTAGGAGCCCCCATAGATCCCGATGCGGCTCGCATCGACGCGGGGGAGCGACCGCAGATAGGCGGCGCCCGCCTGCACATCGCGATACTCGGCTGCGCCGCGCGCGCCCGAGTTGGGTGGCTGATGGAAGTCATATCCGTAGCCGATGCCCAGCCGGTAATTCACCGACAGCACGAGAAATCCGCGGCTCGCCAGATACTGATTGAGCGCGTAGGCGTTGGAGTAATAATCCGAGTAGTGCCATCCCAGCAGCATCTGTCGCGGCGGACCACCGTGTACGAACACGATCGCGGGCTTCCGGCTTCCACCCCCCGGCGCCTCGAACAATTGACCGTGAATGGTCAGCCCATCGGCGGACCGGAATACGACCTGGCGTGGAGTGACGAGGCCGGCCGGGAAGTCCGCAGGGATGTGGTCCGCGGCGATCGTCCGCACGGCCGCGCGAGGCGACCCGAATGCCATCGTTGCGGGCAGCGGCGGCCGCTGTGGCGTAGCGCTGATGCAAACGAGTGTGGCGCCATCGCCGGTGATGGTGGGACTCCATTCCAATCCGCTGCCCGGCGTCATGACTTCCGGCGCGGCACGGTCCACCGGCACGCGCACGACATGACGGCGGTCGACATCGAGCGAATCTCCCATGTTGCCCGCAAACACGAGCCAGTGACCGTCGCCGCTGAGCGTGATGTGCTCGGCCATGTAGCGGCCAGGCGTGAGGAGCAGGGCCGTTCCGCCCGACGCCGGAACCGAGTAGAGATGCGGCCAGCCGTCTTGATAAGAAAGGAAGACGATGCGGTCGGAGGCGGCCCAGGCGAGGTTCGTGCCACCATCGGTCGTTGGTACGGAGCCGGTGAGCGTCTCAGGCGATTTCCACAGTCGCTGAGCTGCTCCCGTCATCACGTCGGCCGTCCAGATCTCCCACGGATTCGGCCGCGGTGGCAGCAGCGAATCGGGCGCGCCGCCCACACCGGGCACCCGCACGAACGCGATGCGTCGTCCGTCGGGAGACCAGCGCGGCGAGCGGTCGCGCGCGAACGCCGGCGCAAGCCAGGTGATCGCCGTCGTGTCGTTCGTATACACGCCGATCAGAGCGTGATCGCCGCGGTACACGACGAACGCGAGCCGCGAGCCGTCAGGCGACCAGCGCTGCTCGCCGACCTCGCCGCGCACGGTGAACAGCTGCTTGGCCGCCGCGGAGCCGTCGATCGGCGCGGTCCAGATCTGGCCGCCTTTGACGAAGGCGACGACATCGCCGCGGGGCGAGACCACCGGCTCATCGCCGTCGCCGATCGCCTTCGGGTCGCCGCCGCTCCACGGCACGCTGAAGATCTGCACTTTCGGCGCTGTAGGGTTCGAGCCGACGTTCACCGGAAGCCCATCGTCCCAGTTCGAGCCGTGATCACCGCCGCGCACATACACGACCCACTGACCGTTCCCGGACACCGCGACGCTGCTCAGCTCCTGCCCGTCATCGCGGTCGTAATGCGTGAGCGCTCGCGCGGAGAACGCCGGACCCTCGGCGACGAAGATGTTGCGCCGGCCTTGCTCGTTGAACGCCCAGGCGACGCGGGCGCCAGTGGCGGCGGCGGTAAGCTCGGTGGGGAATGGGTAGGACCGCACCTGGGCCAGTGTGAATGGGGCGGCCCGCGAGGCCTGAGCAGCCGCGGCGGACGCGAGAATACTGAGGGCGGCTAGCGTTGCGACGAATACCCTGCGCATAGAGTCTCCTATTCGACTTGGAGCACTGCGAGAAACGCCTCCTGCGGTATCTCCACCGTTCCGACCTGCTTCATCCGTTTCTTTCCTTCTTTCTGCTTTTCGAGCAGCTTTCGCTTGCGTGTCACGTCGCCGCCGTAGCACTTCGCGGTGACGTTCTTGCGAAGCGGCCGGATCGACTCCCGTGCGATCACTTTCGTTCCGATCGCCGCCTGGATCACCACCTCGAACAACTGCCGCGGAATCAGCTCCTTCAGCTTCTCCGCGATCTTGCGGCCCCATTCGTAGGCCTTGTCCTTGTGGATGATGACGCTGAACGCGTCCACCGCCTCGCCATTGAGCAGCATGTCGAGCTTCACGAGCTCGCCCGGCCGATACGCCAGAAACTCGTAGTCGAGCGAGGCATAGCCCCGGGAGATCGTCTTCAATTTGTCGTAAAAGTCGAGGATGATCTCGGCCAGCGGGAACTCCCAGTCGAACTCGACGCGCGTCGGATCGAGATACTGCATCCCGCCATACACGCCGCGCCGCTCCTGTCCCAGGTTCATGATGCCGCCGATGTAGTCGGACGGCGCGAAAATCCGGGCCTTCACATACGGCTCTTCGATGCGATCGACTTCTGACCCATGCGGTAACAGGCTCGGATTCTCCACCAGCTCCATGCTCGCATCGGTCTTGTACACGTGATACTCGACGTTGGGAACCGTGCTGATCAGGTCGAGATCGAACTCGCGCTCCAGCCGCTCGCGCACGATCTCCATGTGCAGCAGGCCGAGGAAGCCGCACCGGAAGCCGAACCCCAGCGCGACCGACGTCTCGGGCTCATAGTGCAGCGAGGCGTCGTTGAGCTGCAGCTTGGCGAGCGCGTCGCGCAGCTCCTCGTACTGCTCGGCGTTGGTGGGGTACAGTCCCGCGAACACCATCGACTGGATGTCACGGTAGCCGGGCAGCAGCTCCACGTCGCGATGCTCAGCGTCGAGTATGGTGTCCCCGGGCCGCGTCTCCTGCACACCGCGCACGTTCGCGACGACGTAGCCGACTTCGCCCGCCTCGAGCTGCTCCGCCGGCTTGTGGCCCAGCTGGAGGTAGCCGACTTCGTCGACCTCGTAGACATCGTCCCGGTGGGCGCCGAACGCCACCTTCATTCCCGGCTTGAGTACGCCGTCCACGACGCGAATCGACGGGATCGCGCCGCGGTACCGATCGTAGTAAGAATCAAAAATCAGGGCGCGCAGCGGGGCCTCGTGATTGCCTTTGGGCGGCGGGACCCGGGCAACCACCGCCTCGAGCAGCTCGGGGACACCTCGTCCTTCTTTAGCGGATATCCGCAGGATCTCCTCAGGTTTGGTGCCGATCAGGTCGTGAATCTCATGGGCTCGCTTGTCCGGCTCCGCGCCGGGGAGATCGATTTTGTTGAGCACGGGTATGATTTCCAGCCCGGCATCCATGGCAAGCAGCAGGTTGGACAGGGTTTGGGCCTGAATCCCCTGCGATGCATCCACGACCAGAATCGCGCCTTCACAGGCAACCAATGACCGCGACACCTCGTACGTGAAATCGACGTGTCCAGGCGTATCGATGAGGTTGAGCTCGTACAACTGCCCGCTTTTGGCGTGATAGCTCATGCGCACCGCGTTCAGCTTGATCGTGATGCCACGCTCGCGCTCCAGGTCCATGGTGTCGAGCACCTGCTCGCGCATCAGCCGTTTGTCCAGCGTCCCCGTCAGCTCGATGAGCCGATCGGCGAGGGTCGATTTCCCATGATCGATATGGGCCACGATGCAGAAATTGCGGATGTGATCCTGTCGCATGCGGCGCTAAATATAGCCATCGGCCATCGGCCATCAGCCATCGGCCAACAGACGGCTGACGGCCGACGGCTGACAGCCCTATCTTTCCTTTAACCAACCTGCATGCCACCAATCACCGGCTGGTTTGACCCTTCGCAGAAAGGCGGCGCGCTCCGGCTCGCCGCCAACAGTTATCTCCCGGCGAAAGGCGATCCGCCCGTTCGCCTGCCTGGTCTGCGCCGCGGGGACTTGATCGTCCTCGACAATGGCCGCGTGACGACGGTGAACGGTGAGCCGGCGGGCCAGCTCGACGGGCGGCCCGATTTCGCGAATCTGGGCGCTGTCCATCCAAACCGTCCGCTCACGCTCGAGACGCCCAACGCATCGAGTCCCCGCACCGCCGAGACGCAGCGCGTCGTGGATCTCATCTGCCCCTTCGGCTTCGGCCAGCGGGCGCTCATCGTCTCGCCGCCCAAGGCCGGCAAGACCATGATGCTCCAGGCGATCGCCGAGTCCGTGGCCGAGAATCATCCCAAGGCAATCCTGCTGATCCTGCTCGTCGACGAGCGCCCGGAGGAAGTCAGCGAGATGATCGACTGGGCGCGGGGGGAAGTGATCGCGTCGAGCTTCGACCTTCCGCATGAGCGGCACGTGGCCGCCGCCGACATGGTGTTCGAGCACGCCCGCCGGCAAGTCGAGTTGGGACGCGACGTCGTCATCGTGCTCGACTCCCTCACCCGCCTGGCGCGTTCGCACAACACAACGGGGCGGGGGACCGGCCGGACGATGTCGGGAGGGCTCGACGCCAATGCGCTCGCGAAGCCCAAAGGGCTGTTCGGCGCGGCGCGCGCCGTGCCCCCGAAAGATGGGGGCGGCTCGCTCACCGTGATCGCCACCGCCCTCGTCGAAACCGAGAGCAAGATGGACGACATCATTTTCGAGGAGTTCAAGGGCACCGGCAACGCCGAGCTGCGGCTCACGCGTGCGCTGGCGGACCGGCGCATCTATCCGGCGGTGGACATCGCCGCGAGCGGTACACGCCGCGAAGAGCTGCTCGCGGATGCCAAGACGGTCGAGGCGAAACAAAAGCTCCGGCGGGCCTTGGTGGACCTCCCGCCGGAGCAAGCCATGCAATCGCTACTGCAGCAGATGAAGCGCGCTAAGACGAACGGTGAGTTGTTGACTTCGCTCTAGTGCCTTCCCGTGCCACCGCGATGACGTGCCCCGTCGCGGCGTTGACTTCCACCTTCGTCAGATCCTGCCGGCCCGAGCGCTTGATTTCGAATGTGTAGACGAGGCGCGTGCGCATTTTTCCGAGCGCAACGCTCTCGACCTCTCCGGGCACGCGTTTCAGCGCGACCGCCTGGGCGGAATCTTCCTTGACCTTCGCTTTCGCAACGAGACTGTCCGGCACGTTGCGCTTCATGCCGGGAGCTTCCTGGGCGGCGAGGCTTCCGGCGGCGACTAGGGTCGCCGCAACCAGGCTGAGTGTGGTGAACAGGCGCATGTTTCACTCCGTGGAAAGTGTGAGTGTCGCTCCTTGAGACCACACCATCCACGGGGCCGTCACCGCAGCCGGTAGGCCCCTCCGCGAATCGCGACGAGCAGGGTGGGCACGGCAAACAGGGTGATCGGCGTGGAGAGGACTAATCCGCCGATGACCGCCAGCGCGAGCGGACGCTGCAGCTCGCTCCCCGCGCCGATGCCCAGCGCCAGCGGCAGCAAGCCGAACAGCGTACACAACGTCGTCATCAGGATGGGACGGAGCCGCACGCGTGCCGCTTCGCGTATGGCCACATCGAGCGTCACTCCTTCATCGCGCATGCGCAGCCGCGTGAAGTCGAGCAGGATGATGCCGTTCTTGACGATGAGTCCCACGAGCAGAATCAGCCCCATGAACGACGCGACGTTCAGTGCCGTGCCGGTAATGAGCAGGAGCACCAGCGCGCCCACGAACGACACCGGTGCCACCAGCAGCACGACGAGCGGCTCGACGAACGACTCGAACTGGACGACCATCACCGCACACACACTCACCGCGGCGAGGAACAGGACGAGCAGCAACGCCCGAAAGGCGTCCTGCTGGCTCTCGTACTGGCCCCCGAGGGCAAGGCGAATCCCCGGCGGCGGTGGCTCCGCCGCAAGGACGCGCCTGACGTCACTCATGACGCCGCCGAGCGAGCGCCCACTGACGTCGGCGGTGATCGCGATCATCTGCTGTTGATTCTCGCGCTCGAGACTCATGCGTGACTCGGCCGTGCTGAACGACGCCAGGCTGCCCAGCGGCGTCCCGCCCACGATTGGTAAGGCGCGCAGCCGCAGTGGGTCGAATCGGATGGAATCGGGCGCCCGCACGCGCACCGCTACCGGCCGGTCCTCGCTCCGGACTTCTCCGGCGCTCGTGCCCAACAACGCGGCGCTGACGACATCGCCGATATCCTGCGGCGTGAGCCCGACGCGTCCCGCTTCGGCCTGGTTCACCCGCATCAGGAGCTCGGGTGAGGGCTCGCTGACGCCGTTGTACAGGTCCTCGAGCCCTGCGACGCTGTCGAGCGCCGGCTCCAGGCGCCGCGCGTAGGCCTCGAGGGAGTCCAGCCGCTCGCCGAACAGTTTGATCTCGACCGGCTTGGCGGCTCCGGCCAGGTCGTTGATGACGTCCGACAGAATCTGAACGAACTCGATGTGGAGGCGCGGCACCGCCGCCGTGACCTTGTCGCGCACCTCGTCGATCACCTCGAAGATGTCCCGCGACCGCCGGCCGGGCGCCTTGAGCCGCGCGACGATGTCGCCCGTATTCTGCGCCGTCGCAAACAACCCCAGCTCGGCGCCGGTGCGCCGGGACGTGCCCTCGATTTCGGGCGTCGTGGCGAGGATGCGCTCGGCGATGCCGACTTCTCGGTCGGTTTCATTGAGCGCCGTCCCACCCGGCGTGAAGTAGTCGAGCACGAAGGCGCCCTCGTCCATCTCCGGAAGGAAGCCGGTTTCGACGAGCTGCCAGAGCCCCGAGCCGACGAGGACCAGCGCGAGCGCCGCCACCACAATGCGTCGCGTGTGACGCAATACAGACGTAAGGGCACTTTCGTACCGTGGCCCCAACGAGTCCATCGTCGCCTGTGCCCGGGCGAGCGGACCGCGCTGTGTCGGCTCCACCTCATGCGCGGTGACGAATTGCTCGGCGAGCAGGGGGATGATCGTCAGCGCGAGAACGAGGGACACGAGCACAGCTACGGTCAGCGTCGTTGCCAGTGCCGCAAAGAACTGCCCCACCACCCCTTGCAGCAGCCCGAGCGGCAGAAAGACCACGACCGTCGTCAATGTGGAGGTCGTGACGGGCCAGATGAGCTCCTGGACCGCATCCCGAATCGCCCGCGTGCGGTCGCTCGTCAGCCGCAAGTGGCGCGCGATGTTCTCCGTGATCACGACCGCGTCGTCGATGACGAGCCCGATCGCGATCGCCATCGCGCCGAGCGTCATCAGGTTGAACGTTTGCCCCAGCAGCCGCATCACGAACACCGTGATTGCCAGCGTCAGCGGAATCGAGGTCGCGCTGATCGCCGTGATCCGGCCATGCCGCAGGAACACGAGCAGCACCAGGACGGCGAGCGCCGCGCCGATGAGCATCGCATCGCGCACCGAGCGCACGGCTTCGCGGACGAGCTGCGCCTGGTCGTACACCGGTTTGACGTGCACACCCGGCGGCAGTGTCGGGGCGACGGTGGCCATGATTCGCGCGATGCTGTCGGCAATCGCCAGCGAGTTGCCCCCCAGCTGGCGCGTGATATTGATGAGCGCCGCCGGCCGACCATCGCCCGCGATGATCCGCACATGGTCTTCCGTGCCGACTTGTACCGTCGCGAGATCACGGACGTGAAGACCGCCATGCACCACCACGTTGCCGATATCCTCGGCCGCGTGCGCTTCCTGATCAGTGACGATGAGATACTGGCGATAATCCTGCGCCACCCGCCCAACCGCCTGGACGGTGATGGCTCGGCGGATGCCGTCTGCGAGATCGGCGTAGGTCAGGCCATGCGCGGCGAGCCGGGCGGGGTCAGCGATGACTTCGATCTCCCGGACATCTGATCCCTGCACATCGACTCGCCCCACTCCCGGCACGCGCGAGATCAGCGGCTTGATGTCGTAGCGAGCAAGGTCATACAGTGTGGCCGGTTCTCCGCCTTCGAGGTTGTAGGAGAGAATCGGGAACAATGAGGGCGTGAGCTGCTCGATCTCGAGCTCGAGATCCGCCGGGAGTGAGGCTTGGATCTGGTTCACGCGGGCTCGCACCAGCTGCAGCGCGCGATCCATGTCGGTCCCGGACGCGAACGTGATGGAGATCTCGGTCGCGCCGCGAATCGTGTGAGAGCGCACGCGCGTGACGCCGGGGACGATGCTGACCGCCTCTTCCAGCGGCCGCGTCACGCTGAAGACGATCTGCCGGGCGCCAAGGGTCGAGCCCTCCGCCACGATCGTGATGCGGGAGAAGCGCAGCTCCGGGTAGATCGCGGACGGCAGCCGCAGCGCCGACCAGACCCCCGCCACGCTCAGGATGCCGACGATGAGATACACGAACCGCCGCTGGCGGCTCAGCACGTCGAACAGCATTACGGCTGCTCGGTCCCGATCTTCGCGCTGTCGGTGACGCCGTACGCCCCGGTCGTCACGACACGCTCGCCGGCCGCGAGACCCCGGACGATCTCGACGCGCGCTTCCGACCGACCACCGACGACGACCGGCCGCGCATGCGCGATTCCGCTCGAGTCCACGACGTACACCCGGAAGCCCTCGCCTTCGGGGACGAGCGCCTCGACGGGCACGCTGACCGCATTGGCATGGACGCCGGTGATAATCTGTCCAGAGACCGATTCGCCGATCCGCAGCGGTCGCGTCGCGGCCGGCCGGCCCACGCTCAAGTGGGCACGCACGGCCACGGCGCGCGTCACCGAGTCGACGGCGACGGCCACGCTGACCACTCGAGCGCTGCCGAGTGACTCCCTGGCGCCACCTTCGGTACCTGTCAGCGTGAGGGTGTCTCCTGTCTGGATCCGGCCGGCCTCCGCCGGCGAGACGTTGAACACCACGTCGAGTGCCGCCGGGTCGGCGACCTCGACCACTGTCTGACTGGCATCGACCGACGCGCCGAGGATCGCTGTCATCCGCGTCACGACACCCGCCAGAGGAGCACGCAGTGTGGCGAGCTCCTGCGCCCGACGGGCGGTGACCGCGGCGGACTGTGCCGCCGCGAGGTCGGCGGCGGCCTGGTCGGCGTCCTTCTGTGGCAGAATTCCGGCCTGCGCGAGCCGCGCCGCGCGCGCGGCGTTCCGCTCGGCACCCGACAGGGCGGCGGCGGCACTTTGGGCTGCGGCGTCGAACGGGGCGCGCTCGAACTCAACCAGAGAATCGCCCTTCAAAACCCGTTGGCCTGGTACGACGAAAATCCGCGCGACACGCGTCGGTCCCGGAGCGGCGAGCGCCGCATAACGGCCGGGACGCGCGTTGACGGTGCCGATGACGTTCACTGCCTCTGGAAACGGCTCCAACGTGGCGACGGCGGTGCGAACGCCAGTTACGGCAGGTCCACTGTCGTCGGCGGCTTTCTGACTGCCGTGGCACGCGCCGATCAGTGCGAGCGTGAGCAGTGCTGATCCTGGCCGAATCACTGTTGGTCTGCTCCCGTGGTGAGCCAGCGCAGCGTGCGCGCGGCGGCGTCCGCGGCGGCGAGATCGTCGATGTACCGCGCGAGGACCTCGCGGGCATTGCGCTGCGCTTCCAAGACGTTCGCCAGCGCCACGGCTCCTTCACCATACGCCTGCAGGGACATGCCCGCGATCCGGTCGGCACTCGCCACCAGCGCCGCCGAGCGGCGCACGCGCGCCCGCGCCGCGATGAGTTCTCTCTGGGCCCGCGCCACACCGGCATCGGTCTCAAGACGCGTCAGGTCGAGCTCCGCGCGAGCACGATCGCGCTCTGCGATCGCCTGTGTGACGGCCCCACCGCTTCTATTAAAGAGCGGGAACGGGAGCGAGAAGCCGATCACCGGCAGGAGCTGATTCGGGTTCGCGCTGCCGGGGTCGCCCTTGTCGACACCAAACTCGAGGCTCGGCGCAAACCGGCTGGCGCGCGCCAGCGTGAGGCTGCGCTCCGCCGACCGCAATCTCGCCGCGGCTGCCGCGACCGGGAGGAATTCGCCGGACTTGCCGCTCATCACGGCGCTGTCGTTAGGAGCGACGAGAGAATCGGCGAGACGGATGCTCGGCGTGTCGGCGCGCAGCCCCATCTGGAGCTGCAGCAGCAGCAAGCTGGTCAGCGCGGCGAGCGAATCGTCTACGGCGACGTTTTCGAGCTGGCCCGCATTGACCGCGGCGAGCCGCACGTCGAGCTCGCTGACGTCGCCGACGTCGCGCCGCAGCTGGGCAATCTTCAGCAGACTGTCGGCGTCCGCGGCGGTGCGGCGGGAGAGCTGTGCGTGCATGGCCGCGGCCAGGGTCCTGGTGTAGGTCGTATCGACGTCGAACACGATCGCGGCGCGATCGAACGCGAACTGATTGCGCGCCGCATCCCGCGCCGCCTCTGCCGCGCCGATGCGTGGTGCGCGCACCCAGGGTACATCGAGCGGCAAGTCGCCAAGCGCGTGGTAATTGGGTGCATCTTTCGTGTAACTGCCCGACACCGTGGGATTGGGGAACGCGCGTGCGGTTCGGACGGCGCCGAGCGCCGCGGTCGTATCGGCACGACCGATGGCTGCGCGTGCGCCGCCCGCGAGCGCGGCAGCTACCGCTTCCGCGCGGGTGACCGCTTGCTGTGCGGCGAGCGCGGCCGGGCACGCGACGCAGAACGCCATCAATGTCCAACGCATGTTCCTCAGAAGCTAAGAAGCGAACCTTACGGCAGCCTTACAGCTGCGGGGAAGTCGATTTCGACGCGTGTCCCGGTTGGCTCGGAAGCGACCGAAATCCGGGCGCCGTGCAGAGCCGCGATCCAGCGGGCGATGGGCAAACCCAGTCCTGCCCCCTCCGCTTGACTGCGTGCGCGGTCGCCGCGGTAGAAGCGCTCGAAGATCCGGGGCAGCTGATCGGAGGGAATGCCAATTCCAGTGTCCGTGACGATCACCGAGCGTTTGGCGTCTCGGGCTATAACATCCAACCGGACGCGTCCACCCTCGGGTGTGTACTTGATGGCGTTGTCGAGCACGATCAACACCAGCCGCTCGACGAGCCGCGCGTCACCCACGATTTGCGCCTCTTCGAACGACCCCACAGCCAGGGCCACGCCTTTCCGCTCCGCCAAGGTTCGCGCGGATCCGACCGCCTGCGAGACGACGTCGTCGAGGTAGAGCGGTCCGTGAACAACCTGCCGCTCACCGGAGTCCGCGCGCGCCAGCGTGAGAAGGTCTCCCACGATTCCGCCAAGCCGTTCGGTTTCCCGCTCGATCGCCTGAAACGCGGCGGTGTCGCCCGTGGCGTCGCGCGGTTGCGACAGCGCGACCTCTGTCCGGGTCCGCAAAATCGTCACGGGGGTGCGCAGCTCGTGTGCCGCGTCGGCCATGAAACGGCGCATCTGCTCCATCGAGCGTTCAACGGGGACTGTGGACTGCCGCGCCAGCAGGAACCCGCCCAGGGTAACCATGACCAGGGCCGCGAGCGCGGCGGCACCGAAGATGCCGATCAAGCCTGCGTACTGCTCCCGAATATTGGGTCGCTGGCCGACTGCGACCGCGACATACGTGGTGCCGGAACGGCCGGTGAACCGTTCGGCGTGCAGCCGAGACTGTTGGCCGTTGGCCATCATCAGCTGCGCGTCATTGCTGCCCGTGGCCGTCGCCGCGCGCGCGGCCGCGGTAATCCATGCGTCGGCCGCCTGAGGTGTGATCGGACGGCCGTTCGCGTCGAAGAGGTACAAGTCGCGATCGGGGATGTGCAGCTCCTCCACCGCGTCGGCAGCGCCGCCGGCAGCGCGCTCGGCTTCCAGGTCATGAGTCGCGCGCTCGATCGCCGCGGTCGCCGCGGTCAGGGAGACGTCGATGCGCCGGGAGACTTGCGTCCCAATCGCGACAAACAGGCCTGCACCGAGGAGCAGCAGAATGACGGCGAACGTCGCCGCGTACCACAGGGTGAGGCGGACGCGCAGCCGGCCGAGGGTCATCCCGCAGCACTCAAGCGGTAGCCGGCGCCGCGAATCGTGTGGATGAGCTTTGGATCGAATCCGTCGTCGATCTTGCTGCGCAGCCGGCGCACCAGGACGTCGAGGACGTTCGCGAAGGGATCGTGATTGTTGTCCCAGACGTGGGCAGTAATCGCCGACCGGTCCACGACCTGGTCCTGGCGGCGCAGCAACAGCTCGAGCAGCGCGAATTCTTTCGCGGTGAGGTCGATCGGCCGGTCGGCGCGGCGCACCTGGCGCGAGCCGAGATCAACTTCGAGATCCGCGACACGCAGGGTGCTTGGAGTCAACGCCAGCGCGCGCCGGCGCGTCAGGGCCTGCAGTCTGGCGACCAATTCTCGGAACGCGAACGGCTTGGTGAGGTAATCATCGGCCCCGGCCGCCAGGCCGCGGACGCGATCGTCCACCGCGTCGAGCGCAGTGAGCATGAGCACCGGGACACCGACGTTCTGGCGTCGCAGGTCGGCGCAGAGATCGTAGCCGGTGCCGCCGGGCAGCCGCACGTCAAGGATCACGACGTCGTAATCGCCTGCCAGCGCCTGGTCGCGCCCCTCGGCGAATCCCGCGGCCAAGGTCGGATCGATGCGGTGCTCGCGGAGTCCATCACGGAGCAACCCGGCGAGCTCCGGGTCGTCCTCCACGATCAAGACTCGCATTGCCGAAAGCTAGTTGTCGCTGACGATTCTCCGATAGCTCTCCGGATTCCACTTCGGGCGCTCAGCCGCGTTCGCGACGTCCACGCCGAGGTAGAAGATCAGCTTCGCGATGCGCGATTCCTTCTCCGCGTCGATCTTGTCGGGCGAATCGCCCACCTGATGGTAGTCGGCGTGCGTGCCGTTAAAGAAGAAGAGGATGGGCACGCCCTTCTTCGCGAAGTTGTAGTGGTCGGAGCGGAAGTAGAAGTTTTCTTCGGGCCAGATGTCGTCGATCGGCCGCATGTTGAGCTCCGGGTGCGCCGCGCCCACGCGGTTCAGCGTCGCGCCCAGATCGGAGTGCTCCTTGCCGATCGCGACGATCGTGTCTTTCCAGTTACGGCCCACCATGTCGATGTTGAGATCGGCGACGATGTTGGTGATCGGTACAGCGGGATGATTGGAGAAGTATTCACTTCCCCACAGTCCCTTCTCCTCACCGCTCACATTCAAGAAGATGATCGAGCGTTTGGGGCGAGGTTGCATGCCGGCGAATGCTTCCGCAATTTCCACCACCGCGACCGTTCCGGAGCCGTCGTCATCCGCGCCGTTGCAGATCGAGTCCGCGCCCTGTGCCCGGCAGCCCCCGCTGCCGCGCGGACCTGCGACGCCGACATGGTCCATGTGAGCGCTGAAGACGACGTATTCGCTCTTGAGCGTGGGATTGCTGCCCTCGAGAATGGCGACGACGTTCGGCGCGGAGTTGTGCTCCACCACCTGGACCCGCGCGTGCACATGCAGCTGGATCCCGCTCAAAGGCTGGACGGCAAAGGTCGCTGCGGACTGTGCGGCCGCGAGATCGATGCCCAGTGATGCGACGGCGGGTTGGAGTGACGCGACGCGGATGGCAAGAGGCAACGGGCCTCCGACCGGCCGGCTGGGGTCGCGCATCTGTGGCCTGGTGAAACGCGCCACGATTTGCCCCCACGCGGAGTCGGGGGCGCCGCTGAGCAGCACGATACCCGCGGGCATCCAGTTAAACACCCGCTCGCGATCGGGGCCGCGCAGGCGGGGCGACGTCAGCACGATCATCTTGCCGGCGAGCGCGGCCGTGTCGGCCGTAGCGCCAGTCAGCGGTCCCGACACGAGCACCAGGTCGCCTGCGTAATCACCGCTTGCAAACCCGTTGCCGGCGAAAACAAAGTCCGTACCGAATTTGAGCGCTGCCCCCCCTCCGGGGCCGCCGTGCACGAAGGCCACGGAGCTTTCCGCGACGATTCTCACGCGATCGATCGCGTAGCGCTGAATGAAGGTGCCGCGATCGCCGCCCGGCTTCAGCCCGAGGCGCCGGTACTGGCGGCCGATGTACTGTGCCACTTTATCAAGCTCAGGACTCGGCGTATCACGGCCACGCATCGAATCGTCGGCGATGATGCCGATGCGGCGGCGGATATCTTCGGGAGAAATCGTTTGCGCGGCCTGCTGGACAGGAGCCTGCGCTTGGAGGAGAAGCAAAAGAGCGAGCAAGGAGCCTCGGCAAAAAGGAAAGGGGACAGAAAACTAACGCGCCCGACCGTGAGGAACTACGATCGGGCGCGTCAGGTTTCAGTCTGAACGTTCATGGCTTGCGACGCCGCACCTCGGGCTCATCGCGCGGTTTGGGCGACTCGCGCGGGGGATCCCGCCGCGGCTCCGCGCGTGCGGGTGGGGGTGCGGGTGGTGGCTGGCTGCGCGGTTCGTTGCGCGGTTCGGCACGCCGCGGCTCGCTGCGCGGTTCATTGCGCGGCTCGTTCCGTGGCTCCACTCGGCGAGGCTCATCACGGCGTGGCTCGTCTCGGCGTGGCTCGACCTGGCGCGGCTCCTCCTGGCGCGGCTCCTCGCGGCGGGGTGCGATGATTCGGGGCTCGTCGCGTCGGGGTTCGACCTTGGGCTGCTCGGCCGGCGGAAGGACCATCGGACGATCGGCCGGACGATTATCGGCCGGACGATCGGGCAGGTCACGACGGCCCCGGCCGCGGTCGTCGTTCCCGTTGTTGCCATGACCATTGCCGTTATTCCCACGATCGTTGCCACGACCATTGCCATTATTCCCACGATCGTTGCCGGTGCCACGGTCATCGCCCGGCCGATCGTGACGATCCCGCACGTCGGGAGGCGGAATGATGCCGAGCCCACCGAGATCGCGGCCCGTTACACCACGACGCCCGTTGTCGTTCACCGGCCGCTCGCGCTCGCGAGAGACGAAGCCTTCGCGGCTGGGGCGGTCCGTGCCCCAATCCTTAAAAATAAACCGAGGCTGCGGACGGAATGGCCGCACGAACACCACGCGGGTGCCGCCATAGTACCGGTACGGATAGTACCAGGGATCGTCGTACACGAACATGCGGAAACGAACGCACGAGTAGTAGTACGGATCCCAGTACGAGTAGCTCACATAGGTGTGGCAGTCATAGCAGAGAAAGCGCGGATAGTCGTAGTGCTGTCCGACGTTGTAGGAGATGACGTCGTAGTCCCAGTCGGCGTAGCCCTCAGGCACGATGCGTTGCGCGAGATCGGTCATCGCGACGTATGGGTCACCCTTCACGCGGCCGTCGGCGATCACGCGATAATCCCAGTGATCACCGCTCTCGATCTGATCGTAGACGAAAGGATCCGCCGACGTCACGGCGAAGAGGTAGCCGACGCCGGGGTAGTCGTCGATCGTAAATGCATCGCTGCCCAATGCGCGGCCATCGACCTCGAGATCCCGGCCACCGCGCGCGAAGTTGTCTTCCCACGGATCGCGCGGGAACAGCACGCGAACACGACCGTCCGTATCAACGCGGAAGATCGTGACATAGGCGTCTTGATCGATTCGGAAATACAACCGGACGCGTTCGCCGCGGGTATAAACGGCGGCGTCGCCCCGGTTCGTCCACAACTCGATCTTGGGGCGGGACAGATTGTGGTCCCGCACCGGAGCAGTGGACACGAGTGCCAAGCTGAGCAGCGCGATGTTTGTGAACATGGTGCCTCCCGCCCAGGCTAAGGCAGAGACTGTGCCAGCGGCATGATCCAGCTAAATTATATTGATATAATGACTTGGCAGCGACGCCCTTCACCCTGGCTGTCCCATCGCAAGGACATTTCGTGGCTCAGCGCCTAGACCTGCTCGATCCCGCGGAAGTCGCCCGACTGGGTGGAATCGAGATCGTGGCGGAGGGGGTCGTCGAGGGGTTTTTGGCTGGGGTGCACCGCTCGCCGTTCCGTGGGTTCTCGGTCGAGTTCACCGAGCATCGCGCCTATCAGCCGGGCGATGAGCTGCGCTATCTGGACTGGCGGATCCTCGGTCGCTCGGATCGGCTGTTCGTCAAGCAATTCGAGGAAGAAACGAACCTGCGCGCGATGATTCTCGTCGACGCCAGCCGGTCCATGGCGTGGCAGGGGGCGCCGGAGCGACTCACCAAGCGGGCCTATGCCGATCGCCTTGCCGCGGCAGTTGCGCTCATTCTGCTGCGGCAACGAGACGCGACCGGACTCGTCACGTTCGACGAACAGGTGCGTCAGGTGATTCCGGCGCGCGTGAAGGCGGGGCAATGGACGCGGATCGTGCGCGGCCTCCTCGACACGCCGGACGGTCAGGGGACGGCGGCACACGCCGCGCTGCAGCGCTTGACTGCATTGCTCACCCGTCGCGGCCTGGTTGTGCTGCTCTCGGATTTGCTGTTCGATCGCGAGCTTGCCCTGGCGGCGTTGCGCTATCTCCGGCATCGGGGCCACCAGGTGGTCGTCTTTCATCTCATGGACCCGGCTGAAGTAGAGCTCAGTGGCCCGCCCGAAGTGCGTTTCCGCGATCCCGAATCGGCCGTCAGCGTGGTGGTTCGGCCCCGCGAGCTGGCGCGTGCGTACGCCGACACGGTGCGTCGCGAGATCGCGGCTTGGCGCAAGGCCTGCCGCCGCCACGGCATCGGATACCATCACGTACAGACCAACATGCCGTTCGGCCTCGCGCTGCGCTTGTTGACGTGAGCTTCATACATCCGTTGGCGCTCGTGGGACTCGCGGCCGCCGCGATCCCGGCGCTGCTCCACCTGTTGCAGCGACGCGTTCCCCCGGAGATCGACTTTCCACCGGTGCGATATCTCAGTACGGCCGAGCGTGAGAGCGCGCGACGGTTGAAACTGCGTCATCTGCTTCTCCTCATTCTGCGGACCGCGCTGATCGTTGCCATCGTGCTCGCGGCGGCGCGTCCGCTCGTGCCGTTGCAGGGGGGCGGCGCACATCAACCAACCGCGGTCGTCATCATTCTCGACAATTCGCCCTCCTCGGGAGCCGTGGTCGACGGCGGTCTGGTGCTCGACCGGCTGCGCGTCGCGGCGCTCGCGGCGGTGGGGCGCACGACGTCCGCCGACCGCGTGTGGCTGATGCTATGTGACGGCGTGCTCCGCGGCGGTAGTCGCGAAGCGCTGCGCGCCACGATTGACAGTACGCATACCGGTTGGCAGCGCCTCGATCTCGTGCAAGCGGTCGACCGGGCGGCGCGAATGGTCAACGCGCAGCCACTGTCGGGCCGCGAAGTTCACCTGTTCAGCGATCTGCAACGCACTGCCTTGTCGTCCGCTCATGCCGACGTGCCGAATGGTGTGCGCGTGCTCGCGCTTGCGCCGGGACGGGCGGTCGCCAACCGCGGGATCGCGGCGGTCACGGTGTCGGAAGGCGCGGCGATAATCGAGCTCGGCAGTTCGTCGGCCGGCAACGGAGGTGTACCGCAACCCGTGCCCGTCACTATTCGACTCGGCGGGGAGCGTCGTGATCGCGGAGAGGTCACCGCCCGTGGGTTGGCGACACCCGGCAGCGATCGCGCCGGCGTGGTGCCGCGGTCCGCCGTTACCGTCCCCCTCCCCGCGCAATCGCTGACACCGGGTTGGTGGGTGGGCGAGGCGGCGTTGGAGCCGGACGAACTGCGCGCCGATGATCGCCGGCCCTTCGCCTGGCGTGTGGCCCCGCCGGCCCGCGTTACGGCGACAGCCACGGCGGGTTCGTTTGTCGCGGCCGCGCTCGCGGTGCTTCAGGAGGGGCGGCGTGTGAGAGACGGCCGCGATGTCGTCATCACGGGAGGTGAGGCGCCGACTGGTTTGCACGCCATTGTGCAGCCACCGGCGGATCCCGCCCTGGTCGGGCAAGCGAATCGCGCCCTCGCCGCACGCGGCGCGCCTTGGCGCTGGACCCAGCTCGGCACACCGGGCGTCCTTGCCGCGCCTGACCTGGCCGTTCTTACCGGGGTGTCGGTGGCGCGGCGATACCGCATCGAGGGAGCCGGGGGCAGCGCGCCGGGGGGAGGGAGGGGAGCCGACGGCGTGCTGGCAACGGTGAACGGTGAGCCATGGCTCGTGCGCTCGGGCGATGTCGTCCTGCTGGGCAGTCGGCTCGACACCGCGTGGACGGCGCTGCCGGCGGCGCCGGGCTTCGTGCCGTTTGTCGACGCGTTAGTCAACCGCATCGTGATCGGCGAAGCCGCGGTCGCGTCAGCCGAAGGCGCGCCGCGCGTCGAATTCCGCACCCGCGGCGCCGACACGATTGGTGCAACCGTGTACGGCCCCGACGCCCGCGAATCCGACCTCACGCCCGCCACACCGGCGCTCGCGATCGCCGCGTTGGGCGGGAAGGACCGTGTCGAGGTGCTCAGCGCGGACCGGCTTTCCGGCGAGCGATTCTCAGGGACGCGCCGCGCCGACTTCAGCGGCTTGCTGCTCGTGCTGGCCTTGGTGCTGGCCGCGACCGAGCTGGGAGTCGCGACCCGAACCCGCTGATGCCGCTCGACTTCCTACTCAAGAAGTTCCACGACCTTCCCGCCACGCGCTCGCTGATCGAGCGGTTGCCGTCTCCCGGCCATCGCGTCGGCGTGGGGGGCCTTCCGGGGTCGAGCGCCGCGGTGCTGCTCGCGACGCTCGCTCGCGCGCTGCCGCAACGCGTCTTCATGATCATCGCCCCCACGCCGGCCGACGCGGAGCGATGGCTCGCGGACCTGCAGACATTGCTTGGAACAGAGAGCAGTGCGCTGTATCCGCAGCGCGAGTCTTTGGGTGCCGAAGAGCCGCATTACGAGCTTGCCGGCGAGCGTATCGAAACGCTCGAAGCACTGATGCGGGGCGCGGTGCGCCTCCTGATCACGACCGCGCGTGCCGCCGCCGAGCGCACAGCCGTCCCGGCGGCGCTGGAGCACGCGCGGCTTGTGATCGAGGTCGGTACAGAGGAAAGGAGCCTGACCGAGACGGCGCGGCGGCTCGATGACATGGGGTACGCGCGCGTTCCTACGGTCACCGAGGTTGCGCAGTACAGTGTTCGCGGCGGAATCCTCGATGTCTACGGATTCGGCATGGCGACGCCGGCCCGGATCGAGTGGTGGGGGGACGACGTCGCATCGGTGCGCAGCTTCGATCTCGACACCCAACGCTCCGGCACCGCAGTGAATCGCGTGACGGTTCTCCCGGTGCGGGCGGAGGTGCACGGGGAACTGAAGACAGGGGCGCAACATGCGACGCCCCTACGTAGGAACCTCCTCGATCTCCTCCCGACCGATACGATCGTCGTCACCGACCAAGAGACCGCCGTCGAGCGCGAGGTCGAGCGTGCCTGGGCCGATGCGGCGCATCATCTCGAGGTGGCCCGGCGCATGGGAGAAGAACCCCCGCGGCGTGACGAGCTGCTGATCGACCCGGCGTCGTGGCGCTCGCGTTTGACCGGCCTGGCCCGCGTCGCGGTTTCGGATGCGGAGACGGAACAACGCTTCCCGATCGCCCCGCCCGAGCACGTGGACCGCGATCTGAAGCGTCTGCGGCAAATCGTCGCCGAGCCGCCGGCGACCGTGATTCTGTGCGATAACGACGGCCAGCTCGAACGTTTGGAGGAGCTGATCGGGGCCGACCGGGCGACGCTGGCCGTCGGCGCACTCGATGGCGGATTCATTCTGCCTACGATGCGGGTCCTCACCGATCATGAGATCTTCCGCCGCGCTCGCCGGTTGCGGCGGCCGCGCCGCTATCGCAGTGCGGTCACCACCGCGGCATCGCGGCCCCTGACGCCGGGCGGCTACGTCGTCCACCTGGAGCATGGGATCGGCATTTACCGCGGGCTGCAAACCATCGCCGTGGGCGCGGAGGGGGCGACGCTCGAAGTTGCGGTCGTGGAGTACGAAGGCGGGGATCGCCTCAACGTACCGCTGTACCGCATCGATCAACTCGAGCCATACCGAACCGCGGGCGATGGCGATGCCCCGCCACCGCGGTTACACCGCCTCGGCGCCACGACTTGGCAGCGGCAGCGCGACAAGACGCGCGCCGCGATACGGGTCATGGCCGCCGAGTTGTTGGACCTGTACGCTCGGCGCCAGCTCGCCATTGGTTATTCCTTTCCGCCCGATACACCATGGCAGCGCGAGCTGGAATCCGCCTTCCTTTATGAAGACACGCCGGATCAGCGCCGTGCCTCGGACGAGGTCAAGCGCGACATGGAGCGCGCGCGTCCGATGGACCGGTTGTTGGTGGGAGACGTGGGATACGGCAAGACCGAGGTCGCCGTCCGGGCCGCCTTCAAGGCCGTACAGGCCGGAAAACAGGTCGTCGTGCTCGTGCCCACGACCATTCTCGCGGAGCAGCATGGGCGCACGTTTCGCGAACGGCTCGCCGACTACCCCGTCCGCATCGAGGTCCTGTCGCGCTTTCGCAGCACCAAAGAGACCGCTCCATTGGTCGAGCGCATCACGGCCGGAGACGTGGATGTCGTGATCGGGACTCACCGGCTGCTGTCGTCCGACGTCACGTTCAAGGACTTGGGGCTGTTGATCGTCGACGAGGAGCATCGCTTTGGCGTCCGGCACAAGGAGCGGCTCAAGGCGCTGAAGTTGAGCGTCGATGTCCTGACGCTCACCGCCACGCCGATTCCCCGGACGCTGCATCTCTCCCTGGCCGGTCTGCGGGACCTCACGCTACTCGAGACGGCGCCGAAGGACCGTTCGCCCGTGTTGACGTTTGTCGAGCCGTGGGACGACGCGCTGCTCGAGGAGGCCATGGCGCGCGAACTCGATCGCGGCGGGCAGGTGTACTTCGTACACAACCGCATCGAGACGATCGATACGGTAGCGGCGCGCATTCAGGCGCTCGCGCCCCGGGCTCGGCGGGCGGTCGCGCATGGGCAGATGCGGGAGACCGATCTGGAAGCCGTCATGGGACAGTTCGTGCGGGGGGAGGTCGATGTGTTGGTGTCGACGATGATCGTCGAATCCGGCCTGGACGTGCCGAACGCCAACACGATGATTGTGGACCGCGCGGACCGTCTTGGGCTCGCGCAGCTCTATCAGCTGCGTGGTCGCGTGGGACGGAGCCACCGGCGCGCGTTCTGCTATCTGCTCGTGCCCGATCTGGTCGACGGGCAGGCGGAGGAACGTTTGCAGGTGCTCGAGCATCATACTGATTTGGGATCGGGATATCGCATCGCCCTGCGCGACCTGGAGCTGCGCGGAGCCGGCAATCTGCTCGGCGGTGAGCAGTCGGGCCACGTGCAGGCCGTAGGGTTCGACATGTACTTGCGATGGCTCGAAGAAACGGTGCGAGGGCTGAAGCAGGGGGAACAGGGAGCGGGGAGCAGGGAGCAGTTCACTCCACCCGACGTCACGCTCGATGCGCCGGCGCATCTGCCCGACGAGTACGTCCGCGACGACGACACAAAGCTCGATCTGTACCGGCGGCTGGCGCGGGCCGAGCAACCAGGTGAGATTCAAGCCGTTCGCGACGAGCTCCGTGACCGATTCGGGCCGTTGCCGGCCGCAGCTGAGCGGCTGCTCCTCGTCGCGGAGTTACGAGCGCTGGGGGCCCGGGTGGGCCTGGAGACGGTTCTGATCAAGGGCGACGAAGCGCGGCTCTCGTTCCGGCGTGACGCGGCGCCGCGATTGGCGGGACTCCAGGTGGCGCTCGAGGCGGTGCAGTTCGAAGCGGACGTGCGGCGCGCCGTACCGCTCTCGCTCAGGCTCCGCCGGCTCGGCGGAGAGTCAATCGGCCCCGGTCTGGTCCGGGCGCTCACGGCCGTTCTGCGGGATCATCACCGTACTTAAGAAAGAGGGAAGCGGATGCGACGTACGCGTTTGGTGCTGTTGGCGCTGGTCTCCCTGACCCTTGCCGCGTGCGCTGCCCTGCGCGACGCGTTCTCGCCCCGCGCGAACTCCGTGGCCCGCGCCAACGACCAGACTCTGACGGTGGAGCGGCTGGCCAACTGGGCCGGTCAAAGCAAGCAGGTGCCGCTCGATCCACTCACGCTCAGCCGCGTGTCGCGCTATTGGGTCGAATACACGTTGTTCGCCGAAGCGTTGGCGTCGGGCAAGGATCTGCGGGACTCGGCGACGGTGACCGCGGCGATGTGGCCCGTCACCTCGCGGCTCAAGTGGCAGCGTTTCCACGACCGCCTGTCCGCAGGTCAGACCCTCACGGCGCAGCAAACGGATTCGGCGTTTCAAGCAGGCCAGTACCGCGTCTTTCAACACATTCTGTTTCAAGTGCGCCCGTCCGCCGCAGGCTCCCCTCCAGCCGGAAATGCCGATGCGCAGAAGCACCGCCAGGCGGAGCAGCTGCTCCCGCAAGCGCGGGCTGCCGGCGCGCGCTTCGCGCAGCTTGCGTCGCGCTACTCGGAGGATCCCGGCTCGAAAGTGGCGGGGGGATCGCTGGGACTTTCGACGCGCGGACAGTTCGTGCCCGAATTCGACCAGGCGGCATGGGAGCTTGCGCCGGGCGCCGTCAGCGCGGTCGTGAAGACCCAGTTCGGCTACCACATCATCCGCCGTCCGCCGCTCGCCGAGGTGCGCGATTCGTTTCGGGTGCTGTTGCAGGAGCGGATCCAAGCGCACGATGATTCGATCTACGTCGACAGCCTCAACATCAAGCGGAAGATCGAGCCGGTGAGTCACGCGGCCGACTATGTGAAAGCGGCGGTGCAGGACATCGACGCCGCGCGCTCCAGCAATCGCGTCCTGGTGAAGTACCGCGGCGGATCGCTGAGAGTCCGGGACTTTGTGCGCTGGCTCGGGGCGCTCGATCCCCAAATCCTCCAGGCGCTGCCGCAGGCGAACCCCGAGCAGATCTCGCAGTTTCTCAAGTCCCTGGCGCAGCAACAGCTGATGCTCGAGCAGGCGGACTCGGCGAGGGTCGCATTGACCGCTGCAGATTGGCAGCGCGTGCGCGACGAGCACGACTCCACGCTGGCGATGATCCGCTCACTCCTGAACTTGAGTCCCGAGGCGCTGCGCGACTCGGCCGGGACGTCGCCGGACGCACGGGCCAGCTTTGCCCTGGCGCGCGTGAACGATTACTTCGAGCGCGTGTTCCACGCCCGGGCGCGCTTCTTCCCGCTCCCCACGTTCCTGGCCGACACGCTGCTGGCGCAGGCGACCTGGGATGTGGACGAGGCGGGGGTGCGGCGAGCCGTCGAACGGGGACAAGAGATTCGTGCCGATTCCAGCCAGACATCCGCGGCCCCGCGCATGACGCCGGCACCGGGACCCGCGCCGATCGACACGACGAAGCGCCGGACGCCACGATGAAACCGCTGCTTGGCCTCCTGGCGGTCTTCGCCGTCACGACGGTTGCCGCTCAGCAGCCGGCGCGCTCGGAGCAACCGCTCGACCGCATCGTGGCGGTCGTGGGTACGCGGCCCGTCCTGGCATCGCAGATCGAAGAAGAGATGGTCCAGCAGCAGGCCCAGGGTCAGACGCTGCCAACCGATTCCGTGGGACTCGCCACGATGCGGCGCCAGATCCTGGACAAGTTGGTCGAGCTGGAGATCCTGGTACAGCAGGCCGAGCGCGATACCTCGATCAAGGTGACCGACCAGGAAGTGCTCGATCAGGTGGAGCAGACCTACCAGAACGTCCGCAAGCAATTCAACTCGGAGAACGAGTTCCGCGATCAGATTCGCCAGGCGCGCTTCGGATCGGTGGAAGAGTGGCGTCGCTGGCTGGCCGACGAGCAGCGCCGGCAGCTCTACGCCCAGCGACTGATCGAGGCGCAGCGCCAGAAGGGCAAGCTGCGCCCGATTCCGCCGACCGATGCCCAAATGCGTGAATTCTGGGAGCAGAACAAGGATCAGCAGCCCAAGCGTCCGGCGACGGTCTCCTTCCGCCAGATCGTGATCAGACCGGTGGCGGATTCGGCTGCGCGGCTGCGCGCACTGCAGCGTGCCGAATCGCTCGTCGTCGAGCTCCGTCACGGCGCCGATTTTGCGGCTGCGGCGAAACGATTCTCGGGCGACAGCGCCTCGGCGGCGCAGGGCGGCGAGCTCGGGTGGTTCCGCCGCGGTGTGATGGTGAAGGAGTTCGAAGACGTAGCGTTCCATATTCGTCCGGGAGAGATCTCGCCGCCGATCGAAACGGCGTTCGGATTCCACATCATCAACGTGGAGCGAACGCAGCCGGCGGAAGTCCTGGCCCGTCACGTGCTGATCACGCCGGAGATCAGCGCGGCGCAGATCGCGATCGCCCGGCACCGGGCGGATTCGCTGCGCGACGCCCTGGCTCGCGGCACGACGACATCGTTCGATTCGCTCGCGAAGCTCTACGCCGATCCGCTGGAGACCAAGCTGGCGGAAGACACGCCACTCACGGACCTGCCGCCGGAGTATCAGAAAATCCTCTCCAGCGACACGACGACGGGGCTGAAACCGATGATCGCCGTCGGCGCCGACACCCCTCGCCGCAAGTTCGTGGTGCTTGAGGTGACGGCCCGGCACGATGCCGGCGATTTGTCATTCGACGACGTGAAGATGCGGATCCGCCAATCGCTTGCCGACCAGCTCGCGATCCGGCATTTCGTCGATCAACTGCGCCGCCAGATCTACATCGACATCAGACTTTAGTCGTGGCCTCTCCACCTCCTCGGCCGCGTCTCGCAGTTGCGGTGGGCGATCCCCGCGGGATCGGCCCGGAGGTGGTTCGCAAAGCGCTGCGGCAGCCGATCGACGCTGACGTGCGCATCGTGGGCGGCTCGGAAGACGGGGCGCCGAGCGACGTCGAAGCGGGGCGCTTGGCGGCCCAGGGCATCGAAACCGCCGCGCGGCTGGCGCTCTCGGGCGAGGTCGACGCCATCGTCACCGGGCCGGTCAATAAGTCGGCGCTGCACGCCGCGGGCTATCGGTTCCCCGGGATCACGGAATTCCTGGCGCATGTTGCCGCCGATATTCCCGTGGCGATGATGCTCACGACAGGCCGCCTCCGAGTCGTCCTCGTGACAACCCATCTCTCGCTGCGCGACGCCATCGCGAGCGTGACGACGGAGCGCGTGATCGAGGCGGGCCGCATTGCGATCGACGCGCTACAACGGTGGTGGGGGATCGCCACGCCACGGTTGGCGCTCTGCGCGCTCAATCCGCATGCGGGGGAAGGCGGGTTGTTCGGCGACGAGGACGACCGCTTGCTGCAGCCCGCCGCAAGAGCGCTCGACGCCGCTGGGCCGCTCCCGGCGGACACGGTGTTCGTGCGCGCGCTGCGCGGCGAGTTCGATGCGGTGCTTGCTCCTTACCACGATGTCGGGATGACGGCGGTGAAGGTTTCCGGTTTCGGGACCGGCGTCAATGTGACGCTCGGTCTGCCGTTTATTCGCACGTCACCCGATCACGGAACGGCGTTCGACATCGCGGGGAAGGGAATCGCGGACGCGGGGTCGATGCGGGCATCACTGGAGCTGGCGGTGCAGCTGGCTGCCGCGCGGCGGGCGAAGACCCGCGCCTAGCTCGACGGCTCTGTGACGGTTGTCGTGGCCGGCCACACGCGCACGCGACCCACGCGCCGGCCATCCATCTCGAGAATCTCGAACGTCGCGCCCTGCAAGTTGACGCGATCGCCGACCTTCGGCAGACGGCCCAGCCGTCCGAACAACAACCCGCCGATCGTTGTGTAGTCGCCGTCGTCGAGCTGGAGCTTCAGCACGCGGTTCACATCACCGATCTCCGCGCTGCCGGCCAGAATCGGCACGCCTCCGCCCGCCCCGGTGCCCGCAGTCCCCTGGGCTGACGCCGGTGCCTGATCGTATTCGTCGTAGATCGGTCCCACGATCTCTTCGAGCAGGTCTTCCATCGTCACCAGGCCGGCGGTACCGCCGAACTCGTCGAGCACGATCGCGAGGTGCACCTTCTGGCGCTTCATGTCGGCCAGGACGTCTTCTACCTCGCGCGTGCCGGGCACGAAGAACGGCGGCCGCGCGATGTCCTGCACCGGCGCGTCGGAGCCGGACAGCAAGCCGCGCAGGATGTCTTTTGCGTGCACGATGCCGACGACGTCGTCCAGCGACTCCCCCGTCACGGGATAGCGCGAGCGTCCCGCCGCCGCCACTCGGTCCGCTGCCTCGGCGAGGGAGGCCTCAGCGGGGAGTGCGACGATCTGCGTCCGCGGGGTCATGACCTCGCGCGCGTTCTTCTCGCTGAACTCGAAGACGCCCTCCAGCAGGCGCGCGTCACCGGCGCCGAGGCCGCCTGTCTTGCGGCTCTGCTGGACCAGCATCCGGATCTCCTCGGGCGAATGGACGCGGTCGAGCTCGGGGTTCGAGCTTCTGATGCCGAGGAACCGCAGGACGAGGCGGGCGCTGACGTTCAACAGGAAATTGAACGGTCGCGTGATCCACGAAAACACGATGAGCGGGGTTGCGACCCACCGGCTGGTCGCCTCGGGATAAGTGATTGCCCATGTCTTGGGGACCAGCTCTCCGAACACCACGTGCAGGAACGAGATGATGCCGACGGCCACGACGGAGGCGATGCCGCCGCGTGTCAGAAACTCGAGCCCAGCGGGCAGAGTCGCGAACCAATCGCGAAACAGATGCGCGACGGTGTCCTCGGCGACGTAGCCCAACAAGATGGAGGTCAGGGTGATGCCGAGCTGCGTCGCCGAGAGGAGGCGATACAGCTCGCCGAGCGCCTTGCGCACGATGCGCGCTTTGCGATCGCCGCGCCGGATCATGGCCTCGATCCGCGTGCGGCGGGATGCGACGAGCGCGAATTCAGCCGCCACGAAGAAGGCGTTGGCCGCCACCAGCGCGACGATGGCCAGCAGCCGCAGACCGAGGACGTTCACGGCCTAATAGTATTAGATTTGCGGCGAGGATACATCCGTGCTCCCCGCTGAAGCCCACTGTACCTATCGCGCGCCGCTCAACGTCGAGACTCGACGGCGCCTGACGCTCGCGCTGGCGATTACGGCGGTTGTGATGGTGGTCGAGTTCGTCGGTGGCTGGCTTTCGGGCTCGCTGGCATTGCTTGCCGACGCCGCCCACATGCTCGCCGACGTGGCGGCGCTGGGACTGGCGCTGATCGCCGCGTGGATTGCGCAGCGGCCGGCCACGCCCGAACGCTCGTTCGGGTTCATGCGCCTGGAGATCCTCGCCGCACTGGTCAACGGCGCCGTGTTATTTGCGATCGCGATCGGGATCGGCGTCGAGGCCTGGCAGCGGCTGCGCGTGCCGCAGCTCGTCAATGGGCCCCTGCTCCTCGCCGTCGCGGCGGTGGGCTTTGTCGCGAATCTTGTCGCCACGGTCGTGTTGCACCGCGGGCATGAGCACTCGCTCAATCAGCGGGGCGCGTACCTGCACGTGCTTGGCGATCTGTTGGGCTCGGTGGGTGCGCTCATCGCCGGTGTCATCGTGCTGGCCTCCGGCTGGGTGATGGCCGATCCCATCATCTCGGTGCTGATTGGTGGACTCGTCCTGGTGAGCGCTTGGCGGCTGGTAAAGGAAAGCAGCGATGTCCTGCTGGAGGCGGCTCCCCGGCACATCGCCCTGTCGGACGTGCATGAGCGGATCGCGTCCGTGCCCGGCGTCGAGTCGGTTCACGACCTGCACTTGTGGACGGTGACGAGCGGGGTCGTCGCCATGAGCGGGCATCTCGTGGTCAAGAATCCGAGCGATAATCAGCCCGTGCTGGAAGCGGTGCAGACCCGGATGCGGGCGCTAGGGATCGCGCATGTGACGGTGCAGGTGGAAAAGGAGCCGATTTGTGATTAGACGCGGGAGGGGGCGGTAGGAGGCGGTACCGCCCCCTCCCGCCCCTTTACCGCCCCTACGCATCCGTTTATACTGCGCCCCTCATTCAGGGGACCGTAACTCAGTGAAGATTCGCAACATCGCCATCATCGCCCACGTCGATCACGGCAAAACCACGCTGGTGGATCAGATGCTCCGCCAGGCGGGCGTGTTCCGCGCCAATCAGCAGGTGGCGGAGCGCGTCATGGATTCGAACCCGCTCGAGCGTGAGCGCGGCATTACGATCCTGGCCAAGAACACTTCGGTTCGCTGGGGCGATACGAAAATCAATATTGTAGACACTCCGGGGCACGCCGACTTCGGTGGCGAAGTCGAGCGCATTCTGCGGATGGTAAACGGTTTCTTGCTGCTCGTGGATGCGGCGGAGGGGCCGATGCCGCAGACGCGGTTCGTCGCGGGGAAGGCGCTGGCGCTCGGCCTGAAGCCAATCGTGCTGGTCAACAAGATCGACCGGCCCGACGCCGAGCCGCTGCGCGTGCACGACGAGGTGCTGGAGCTGCTGATGGACCTGGAGGCGACGCCGGAGCAGTTCAACTGCCCTTTCCTTTATACGTCGAGTCGTCTGGGCACGGCGACGTTGGAGCTCGACGAGCCGGGAACGACGTTGACGCCGCTGTTCGACACGATTCTCGGAACGATTCCGCCGCCCAAGGCGACCGAAGCCGGGCCGTTTCAGATGCTGATCTCGACGCTCGACTATTCGTCCTATCTGGGACGGATCGGCATTGGGCGCATCGAGCGCGGGCAGGTGCACGTCGGGGACACGGTCGCGTTACTCCCGATCGGCGAGCCGGGTCCCGTGGGTGACGGCGCGTTCGAGCAGGCCAAGATCGTGAAGCTTTTTGCGTTTGAAGGTTTGGAGCGTGCCGAGCTCGAGACGGCGGCCGCAGGCGAGATCGTAGCCGTGGCGGGGCTGGCCGATGTCGAAATCGGGAAGACCATCACGGCGCCCGATCACCTGGACCGGCTGGCCGGCATCGCGGTCGAGGAACCGACGATCTCGGTGGACATGCTGGTCAACAACTCGCCGCTGGCGGGCCGCGAGGGCAAGTTCGTGACCGGCCGGCAGCTGCGCGAGCGGCTGTACCGGGAGCTGGAGCGCAACGTCGCACTGCGAGTCGAAGATACGGACACGCCCTATGCGTTTACCGTGTCCGGACGAGGCGAATTGCACCTCGGCATCCTGATGGAGACGATGCGGCGCGAGGGGTACGAGTTCCAGGTCAGCCGACCGCGGATCATTCCGCGCGAGGGCCCGAACGGCGAGCGGCTGGAGCCGTATGAGGAGCTGATGATCGATTGCCCCGAGGGGTACGTCGGGGTAGTCATGGAGAAGCTGGGGCCGCGGCGCGCCACCATGCTGGATATGAAAAACCCCGGCCTGGGCATGGTCCGCATGCGGTTCAAGATCCCGGCGCGCGGGCTGCTGGGGTATCGTTCGGAGTTCTTGACGGATACGCGGGGGACGGGGATCATCCACCACCGCTTTTTCGAGTACGATTTGTGGGCCGGCCCCTTGTCGGGTCGGAACCGGGGTGTGATGGTGGCGGACCGGGAGGGGGCGGTGGTGGCATTTGCCCTCTTCAATCTTCAGGAGCGGGGTACGATGTTCGTACAGCCGGGCGACGCCGTTTACGAGGGCATGATCATCGCGGAGCACGTGCGGCCCGGCGATATGGATGTGAACGCAACGAAGGAAAAGAAGCTCACGAACATGCGCACCACGGCGTCGGACGAGATGATTATCTTGGAGCCGCCACGCCAGATGACCTTGGAGCTGGCCTTGGAGTACATCGAAGACGACGAGTTGATCGAGGTGACGCCGTCGTCGCTGCGGCTGCGCAAGCGTCTCTTGGGCGCGAGCGACCGCCGCAAGTTGGCCCGCAGCGAGAAGCGGGCGTTGTCGGAGGAGTAGGAAGGTCCCGAAGTTCGTTCGCCGTTAACCTCAGCCGGAGGTGGGCAATGCTGGCCCGCGAGACGTCGACGGATTGGTCGCTCAAGCGCAGGAGCGACGACGTCGACGAGGAGTTCGGAGAATTCGAAGAGGACAAGGAACTCGACGAAGACTTCGATGACGAACTGGATGAGGATGAGCTCGACGATGAGGATATGGACGAGGACGATTACGACGACCTCGACGACGAGTTCGATGAGGGGGATGAGGACGACTTCCGACCCAAGAAGGGACCGAAAAGCGAGTTCGATGAGGGGGATGAGGACGACTTCCGACCCAAGAAGGGACCGAAAAGAGAATGGGAATAGGGACTCGGGTTTGGGGGCTCGGGAACACCCGACATGCGGAGTCCAGCGGGTTTTCCCCAGCCCCTAACCCCAAACCCCTAGCCCCCAGCGGGGCCTGTAGCTCAGGTGGTTAGAGCGCACGCCTGATAAGCGTGAGGTCGGTAGTTCAACTCTACCCAGGCCCATGTGCGGAAACAGAAGCCCCGTCAGCCAGTTACGTGGTTGACGGGGCTTTGTAGTGCCATGTTAGGCGTGCGCTCAGTGACAGAAACAGTGTCAGGGCGCTCTATGGCCAAGACAATCCAAGGTGCGCGGCGACCGCCGCTGGATCACATGGGACATGCCAGTCAATCGCCAGGAGAATATTCCAAAGCCAGTGACCCGGATTGGAGTATTCCTTGGCAGGC
>WNFY01000237.1_pt1 | contig 46601 bp, 38 predicted proteins | sample 5400091 | NCBI WGS metagenome assembly WNFY01 (sample SAMN13153364, study PRJNA577476) | soil metagenome | isolation source: 60 cm soil or saprolite under grassland replicate 1 | place: USA:California | collected 2016-06-15
ACCGGCGCACTGCCAATGCTATTGGACGGCAGGTCGGCGTGGATCGCGTCCTTGCCGAGGTGCTCCCACAGGATAAAGCGCACGAAGTGCAGAAACTCCAGCTTGAGGGCAAAAAGGTTGGGATGGTCGGAGATGGCATCAACGATGCACCAGCCCTGACGCAAGCTGACGTCGGCTTTGCAATAGGCACGGGAACCGATGTCGCCATCGAGGCGGCGGACATCACCCTCATCAGTGGGAGTCTGAGAGGCGTTGTAACAGCGATCGAAGTCTCCAAAGCCACGATGCGTAACGTCTACCAGAACTTGTTCGGAGCGTTCATCTACAACGGACTTGGTATTCCCATCGCGATGGGACTGCTCTATCCCTTTATTGGACTACTGCTCAGTCCGTTGCTTGCAGCGGCAGCGATGGCGGCCAGTTCAGTCACCGTCGTCACGAATGCCAATCGATTACGTGGTTGGCACCCAAAGGAAACACAACAGCTTAAGGAGGCACAACAATGACGCTCACGAACATATTGGTTCTGTTTGGAGGATTGGTTCTAATTGGCGGCATCGCCTGGTTCTTTTGGGGGCCACGAAAAAGTGGACAGCGCGCAGCACTCACCACGAGTGGCTACCAGGAAGCCATGATCCTGGTGAAGGGTGGATACACCCCCGACGTGATTCTCGTGCAACAGGGCAAGCCTGTGCGGCTCAATTTCCGCCGTGAGGAAACGGCGGCCTGCTCAGAGATGGTGATCTTCAACGATTTTGGGAAGAGCGCCCAGCTGCCTACAGGGGAAACAGTTCCGGTGGAGTTCCTACCGGAGAAAGCAGGAGAGTATGGGTTCTCCTGCCAGATGGGCATGTTCCGTGGCAAACTCATTGTAGAGTGAGAAGTCAGATACATCTAGGAATATTGGAGGAAAACGATGAATATGCAAGAACAACCCCAGCGGAGCAAGTGATACCAATCGCGAATGACCTTGGTGCTCCTAGGCTTTTTCGTCATTGGTGGCTTCTTCCTGGTGACTGGGCATACTGCTCACGTCCTTGAAGCGCTCCCATTTTTACTGTTTCTCTTGTGCCCGCTCATGATGCTCTTCATGATGCACGGTGGACATGGAGGGCATGGTGGACCTGATAACCAAAACCACGAACAACCCCCGGAGGGAGGAAGGCTATGAATACGGATGTATCTGCTTATGGCCTCTGGCCGCTTGTGGTGGTGAACGCGGCCGTGATCATCATCTTCGCGTTCAGTTTCACTCATCCGAGTACGGGCCGCGATTGGCGCTCCTTTGCCCACGGGATGCGCAACGAGATGCGATCAAGCGAACGATGGATGGAAAAGTCACATCACTCGCCATTCTGACCACCTCGTTTGCTTACTGGTCATGTGGGAGAAGCTTTGCTTCAGGATACCCTCTCTGCATGCACCGAGACCTCCACAAGCTATTTCATCATGCTTGTTAGCTTGTTTGCTGCTTCTTGGGCATGCTGCCAAGACAGAAGGATGACGATTCGTCAAAGGCAAGCCCAGAGCAAGTTCACAAGGGAGGGCAGCTCGTTGCGCATCCGGTGGGTTCTTCCAACTCTCCATGCCGTCCAGTGCTCCTTTCGGCCTCGTGCTTGATCCTGCCGGCACGTGATGGTTTCCTGCCGGAGGTCCTCAGCCAACTCTGTCGGGGAGATGGCTCCCTCGCTGCAAGGATGCCCACCCACCCGGAGCCTTCATCAGGAGCAGTGTTGGTGAGAAGATGGTCTGCATCCCATTCGCCTGGAAGGATGGGGGTTCTCTCAGGGAGCAGATGGTGAGGAAAGCCAATGACAGGGTTGTGAGCGGTTTGTGAGACGAACATCCCTTTTTGTGACCCGTCTGAGAGCCAGATGCTGTAGCCTAGGAGTAGGCAGCCGAGGCTTGCTTGAATCTAGTAGCGTGCGTTCAATCCCTCATCTACGCTGGTAACAGAAGAGGACGGAGTGCTTTTATTGACAACAGGTACGTAGTCTGAGCCAACACGGTGCTGGCTCGGGCCGCGCGAGACCAAGAAGGGGGTGCAAGATGCAGCACAGAATCATAGTAGTCCTTGTAGGGATCTTGCTGGTCGTGGTGCTCGCACTGGGGAGCCTGGTCGTCGCGCTAGCCTGGGTGTACCGGGGTGACAATCAGCAGAAGCAGCTGTCCCAAGCAGCCCCGGTCGTCGGGGTGACGCACGTCTTTATCAGGTCTCAGAGTAGCGACGTCTACGACCCTGCCACCATCCAGGTCGTCCGTGGAACAGTCGTCACCTGGGCTCGAGTTTTGTTGTTTGCAGCAATGCTTTCACTCGGAGTGCTACTTACCGCATGTGGAGGTTCGACAGCGAGTCCAACTGCAACCCCAAGCGCCACAAGTCCCGCGCCGATGACTGTCACTGTAACGCTGACCGATTTTAAAATTGCGTCTGACCAGACGCAGTTTAAGGTAGGGGTTCCCTATCATTTTGTAGTCGTCAATAAGGGCGCCACCGAGCATGAGCTCATGATTGCACCGCCGATGACCGCGGGGATGACCTTGGAGCAAATTGACGATGCCCAGTTGTTTGAGGCCCCAGATATAGAGGTCGGACAGACAAAGACCGTTGATTACATCTTTAAGGCGAGTGCCCTGAATGGCACATGGGAATTTGCTTGCCACGAACCAGGCCACTATGAAGCCGGGATGAAGCTTCCTGTGACTATCGTAGCATAAGCAGTTTCCGAGGGTGTATCACCAACTGGTCTTGATTTCGTAGATGGTCTTTTTTTGCAGCGGCAAGATGGCAAGCTCTGCTTGCCATACTCTCCGGAGTGTCTCGTCTCTTAACCCCTCCGGATTTGACAGAAGAGGGATAGAAATCATACTTATATAACTTCTGACACCAACCATGACATCAACGGCGATGAATAAACGCTTATTTTGGCGATACTCAGTGAACGCAAACGGCTTAATTTGAGCACAGAATGAACAACTGTGATACTCAGCAATCTATTGAAATCGAATTTGTAAACCGTGCGTCTGAAGCAGGCGCAAAAGAGGCTAATACCCCCTCATTTGAGGACGTTTCTTGACAGCAGAGTTGACAGCAAAGCCGATGATTGACAGTAAACTTTGATGGTTTTTAATGGACAATAAAGCCAGGAAACAAGCCTAACGAGGACGTTAAAAACCTTTAGTGGACGAGGGGGATAGAAGTGAGGGAGAAAAACACTGCGCTCGACACTCTCGTCTCATTGCTCTTCCGCCTCAATTCGCGGAAGCCAACCCACTCGCGAACGTTCCACTGCATCATCCACGCGGACATGAATCTGAGGGTGATCGTGGCAGCATGATCTGAAGGACCCCTTGGGTAATCGCCTCGTGGAGTGCTTCCCATGTTAGAGCCTCGGCTCACCGTAAGTAGGCTTTTGCCACATTGACAAGTTGGTACTTGTCAATGTGGCTTTCACTTTACATCTTTGCTGCTGTTGAAACAAGTTGGGCGTCTAACGACCACTCGTCATATGCTGATTACCAGGTCGATAACTGGATGTCTCTGAAGCCTCGATTCGCTCGCGCATCTGCTCAAAGGTCGCCGTATCGATCTCCCCACGTGCGTAGCGCTGCTGCAGGATCTCCAGCGCTGTTGGCCCACTTTGCACTCCACTCGATGGCGGAGGCACCGGCGTACTGGTCCGAGTATTCAACCAGCGGATGAGCGCCCAGACGAGCACTACCAGCAGGGCAATCCAGAGTATCGTGCCTAACGACATCATCAGCCAGCCCCAACCAAAACCATAACCCCACATCATAGGAGTATCCTCCTCTCTTTCATATCTATCTGATTGGATAGCTTCTACTGAAAAACAAACAAACAATGCTCTTGCTAGAAGTATCGCTCGAACACGTCACAGTTATGTCACAACAGAGGTTTACTGTATCTCTATTTGCTCACAACGTTCTGCAGAACGTCTCCGTCAGTCCCAGTAGTTCATCAACTCGACCGTCACATTGCTTCTGCTCTCCATTCAAAGGGATATGAACGGCATTCCTGCCGATGAGTACAAGAGTCGAGAGTGGATACGATACCCTTATAAAAGGAAAGTCTCATCAAACGATGTGTTGTCAGGAAGAATAAGTAGAATTTTCACATCAGATGGGAACAAACAATCGCTTGCAAACGTCGAGTCTATGATTGACCACGAAGGTTTGAACAATCTCACTTGGGGGAGGGTGGCATCATGAAAAGCTCTCGTTTCATAAGTGTCTTCGTTGCATGCTTCCTGTTAGGACTGGTAGGATGCGGTGGATCAGCGACACCGCCGACTTCTCACGGGGGACCAGTAAAAGACTCTGTGTCCCTGATCGATCATCTCCGTGCTGCTAACGCTACTGTCGTACCGACTGGTACAGTGGCGCAACCATTCTTTTCTGTTACTGGTCAGATCATTACAGTGAACGGCGAACAGGTTCAGGTCTACGAGTATACAAATGACGATGGTGCCAATACTGACGCTGCTCGTATTTCGCCTGATGGTGGCACAATAGGCAATTCAATGGTGGATTGGATTGCTCCGCCTCATTTTTACAAAAAGGGCCAGCTTATCGTGCTGTGTGTTGGCACGAGCACATCCTTAATGAAAGTCTTAGAGTCGACGCTTGGTGCCCAGTTCGCTGGTAGATAAAGCCTCTCTACACCCCACTTTTTAACAGCCTACGCATGTTACATGAGCCGACTCTCGATCAGTCTGCGTTACAAAAATGCCGGACAATCGGCTATACTGACATCATGAGTTATAAACCTGTTCCAGCCTTAGGAAAAGACATCTTCACACAGCTCTTTGACTTCCCGATTGAAGCGGTAGGATTAGGGACCTCGTTCAAAAAGAAAGTGCTAGAGCGAGCACACCTCAAAAACGGTTAGCGCCTACTTGATGTCGGTTGTGGAACCGCGACACTATTTATTGCGGTAAAATCTCACTCTCCTGCATCTCAGGTTGTTGGTAACGATGCTGACGAGGGTGTACTCGATATTGCCAGAAGGAAATACAAAAACCTGGGTTGAGGTGAAGGTCTTGAGAGCACGAGCCGAAGACCTCCCCTTTGCATCATCCTCGTTTGATGTCGTGGCCAGTACACTCATTTTCCATCACCTTACTACAGAAATTAAACAACTGGCGATGACAGAAATACATAGGGTCCTCAAGCCAGACGGGAGATTTTTATGAGTTGACTTTGGGAAACCAGAAGGTGTTCTTCTCAAAGACTTCTTTGCTTTTGCATCTTTCGTTCGATCAGACGTAGCAAAATACCCCCAGGACAATAGACAAGGCAAGCTACCTCTTTTTCTTGAGGAAGCCAACTTTGAGGTAGCAGATGTTCGCCTACGATACAAAGGCATTCCATTTCTCCTGGCTACAAAGAAGTAGTAATAGGTTTCCTCTCTCATTACCGCCGGTACGCCAGGTACAATACTCATCTCCTCCTTCGTCGGTGGAATTCTCTCCGACAAATTCCAGCCCTGCAAGCATTTCGTTACCGGGGCCAATCTCGTCCTCGCGTTCTTCCACTTTTGGTTTGTGAGTAAAGGTAGCTGGCGCCGTGGTGGGTATTGGTTTAGGTGCCTACCTTGGAGTTGGCATAGCCCTCATGACATCGGTCTTACCTTCGGCCAACAACTGGGGCAAGGATCTTGGGGTCATCAATGTCGCCAATGCCTTTCCACAGGTAGTGGGCCCTGCAATTGCTGCATTCGCGATACTCACTTTTCACAGTTATACAGTACTCTTCATTCTCGGGACCATTCTCGCCTTACTTGGTGCGTTGCTGGTTCAACGGATTAAGGGAGTGCGATAAAGGAAGGCTCGAATTTGCGGGGAAAAGCAACTGGATACTGAGATAGTACTAATGTACGTTATTTTGAGGAAACTCCTCGGTTTGCCCGTTTATCGCTCTATAATGTGTCAAATTGTGTCAATAGGAAGTCTCTCTTTAGGTTGTTCTAGTAAGGTGGACCTGTGCTGTCATTCATCATTCCTGTCCTATCGCTCAGTGTGATGTTGCTCATAATCGCCAGCATCGTAATCGGAGAACGGCGCGTACGCAGGCTTCATGAGCAGTCAGGAAGAACGCAGCGGCATGTTCCTCACGCCCAATTTCATGGGTATGCACTACAGGTTCTACAGCCGCAGAATGGAATGGTGATATCCAATGAGAAGCCAGCCCATCAAACAACGTTGAGTTTGTCTCTTTCCTGGTACACACGTCGACGCACACTCGTCTCACTCGGCTTGCTGCTCATGATGATGCTTACGCTCTTTGTGCAGAGCGGACTGGCTGATGGAGTATTACAGAGTTTGGGTAAAAGTTTAGATCTTCTCAGTAATTCCTTCAATGCTGCTGATTTGAGTACTGCTGCCCATTCAACCCAAGTGAATGCATCTCAGCAGCTTGTGCGTGTCTCGCAGCTCGATCCTGCTCAATATAGCTCTCTTGAGGAGTACAATACCTGGGCATACTCTGCCTGTTCTGCCGCAGCGATGACGGAGGTCTTGAATGCGTATGGCTTTCATTATCGCGTCACTGATATTTTAAAGGTGGAAGCGCAGATAGGAGAGATTTCACCCTCACTGGGATTGTTGCGGCCAGAGGGTATTGAGCACACAGCCGCACAGTTTGGCTTTAAGACAACCTGGAGCAATGCCTGGACACTTGAGCAAGTCATCAGGGCCGCAAATCACGGCAATCCAGTGATCGTCAGTTTTCCTCCAGACAGGTATGATGGAGGCCACATACTGGTCGTGACTGGTGGAAATAGTACCACTGTCTTTCTCGCCGATACCTCTCTTTGGAATCGCCACGCACTCTCGCGCGCGCAATTCCTGCAATGGTGGGAAGGCTTTGCAGCAGTGTTAATGCCACGTTAGGAGATCGATCGAATGTTGGTCTGCAGCGTTTGCTGGGTTAGTTCCCCAATCACTTTGTGGATAACCACGCCATGACGATCAATGAAGATCGTTTCCGGGACGCCGGTCACTCCGTAATTAATGGCAGTGGAACCACTGAGGTCGACAACATTCGGGTAGGTTATCCCATCTGTTCGCAAAAAGCTGAGGCCATCGCTCGCCGTATCTTGAAAGTCGATGCCGAGAAAGACAATTCCCTGGCCCTGTACACGCAGCCAGGTGGTCTCGAGGAGGGACGCTTCGTGTTTGCGGGGGTCGCACTGTGACTCCCAGAAGTTGTGCATCACTGGCTTCCCCTTCAAGCTTGCCAGGTATATTGCTCGGCACTGGTGTGATGCTGGTCGGCGGTGTGCTGATTGCCGCCTAACGATAACAGGCTTTATCTCCAAGCAACTGCGGAAATATCCAACCCTTGACACATCGCTCCATAATGCTGTATACTACTTATACCCCTACCAGGGGGGTATGGGTAAATCAATATGCAACGACAAAGGTAATCTTAATGGCTTCAGAAATTAAGCGTCCTATAGAAGAAAATAGAGCAGTAACTCAAACCCAGACTCAGTCGATTGCGGAGAGCCGAATAGTGCTTGCATTGGAAGGAATGACCTGTGCCTCTTGCGCCATACGTATCGAGAAGGGACTCAAAAAGGTGCCTGGAGTGAAAGACGCAAGCGTCAACTTCGCCACCGAGCAGGCCACCGTTACTTATGATTCGACGCAAACAGGGCTGGAGCAGATGGTGCAGAAAGTAGACGCAGTAGGATACAAGGCAGTACCGTTAGTCTTGCCTGCATCGAGGCCTGTGAAGGATGAACCGGACAGTGAGTCTCGTGCTGTCCTTGACCTGGAGGGAATGACCTGCGCTTCCTGTGCTATGCGGATAGAGAAGGGACTCAAAAAGGTGCCGGGGGTAAAGGATGCAAGCGTCAATCTGGCAACGGAACAGGCAGCCGTCATTTTCAATCCTACGCAGACAAACCTGGAGCAGATGGTGCAGAAAGTAGAAGCGGTTGGATACAAGGCAACGCCACAAGTTGCATCTTCGCAGCAACCAGCACAAGGGACGGTAATCAGCGAAACGCCGGGCTCGCCCATGATAAGTATCACACAAGAAGATGAGCTAAGCAGGCGGAGACAAGCAGAGATCGTCCGCAAGCGCAACTTGTTGATCCTGGGTATCGTTCTCACACTGCCCGTTGTGATCCTCAGCATGTTTTTCTTGAATCGCTTTCCTGGTGAGAATTATCTCTTACTGGCTCTCACGACTCCTGTGTGGGCAATCGTGGGTTGGGAGTTTCACCGGGGCGCCGTCAAGACGTTGCGCCATGGCAGCGCGAATATGGATACCCTCGTCTCGCTCGGCTCGACAGCTGCGTACCTCCTGAGCGTGGTAGCGACGTTCTTCCCGCAAGTTGTTGGCCCTATCACCTTCTATGACACTACTGCCTTGATCGTCACCCTGATTTACCTGGGCAAGTACCTCGAGGCTCGTGCCAAAGGGCAGACCAACGAGGCGATTAAGAAATTGATCGGGCTGCAGGCCCGAACTGCCCATGTGATGCGTGCGGGACAAGAAATAGAGCTTCCCATCGAACAGGTGCAGGTTGGTGATGAGCTGGTTGTTCGGCCGGGAGAAAAAATCCCCGTTGATGGAACTGTCCTCTCTGGCATCTCATCGGTCGATGAATCGATGATTACCGGGGAAAGCATTCCGGTGGAAAAGGTCGAAGGCGAACCACTGATCGGAGCAACCATCAACCAGCGTGGCCTGTTGCGTATGCACGCTACGAGAGTTGGGTCAGATACTGTTCTTGCCAGTATCATCCGTTTGGTTGAGCAAGCCCAAGGCTCGAAGGCTCCTATCCAGCGGCTAGCTGATACCATTTCAGGTATTTTCGTCCCTGTTGTCCTGATGATTGCGGCTTTCACCTTCATCGGCTGGGCAATTATCGGTCATGTGAATGCCGCGTCGAGCAATCCCTGGATAGTTGCCATCATAGCCGCGGTTGCGGTACTGGTGGTTGCCTGCCCGTGTGCATTGGGGTTAGCAACACCGACCGCTATTATGGTAGGAACGGGCAAAGGCGCTGAACAGGGTATCCTGATCAAAGGTGGTGAGAGCTTGGAACGCATCCATGCGGTGCGTGCAGTCCTGCTAGACAAAACAGGAACCATTACCAAGGGCAAGCCGGAACTGACTGATGTGATCTCACTCACTGACATCCAGATTGACGACATGCTGCGTCTGGTTGCCGAGGCGGAACAAGGCTCCGAACACCCTCTGGCGGCAGCAATTGTTGAGGGCGCCAAAGCGCGAGGACTAGCACTGGGTATGTCCCCTGAACACTATGCAGCCATTGCCGGTCGCGGACTGGAAGCAACAGTAGAGAAACATACTGTGCTTGTAGGTACACGTCGCCTGCTGAGTGAGCGTTCGATTGCGTATGATGCAGTAGAAGAGCAGTTGATTGCGTTGGAGCAGCAGGGTAAAACGGCCATGATTGTCGTCATCGATGGTAAAGTGGCTGGACTGGTCGCTGTGGCCGATACGGTCAAGGTTGGTTCAGTGGAAGCCATCAGGCAGTTGCACGCTCACGGGCTGGCAGTCTGGATGATTACCGGCGACAACCGGCGAGCGGCAGAGGCTATTGCAGCGCAGGTTGGCATTCCTCCCGAACATGTGCTGGCGGAGGTCCTGCCGGAAGACAAAGCGAACCAGGTCAAGCGTTTACAGGCGCAAGGTCTGGTTGTGGCTTTTGCGGGCGATGGCATCAACGATGCTCCCGCGCTGGTGCAGGCAGATGCTGGTATCGCGATGGGGACAGGCACCGATATTGCGATGGAGGCTTCGGATATCACACTCGTCAAAGGCAACTTGAAGAGCGTTGCCACGGCGCTGGCGCTCTCGCGGGCAACCCTGCGTACTATCAAGCAGAATCTCTTCTGGGCTTTTGCCTATAATGTCATCTTAATTCCAACAGCAATTCTGTCGCCGCTGATTCCGTTCTTGCGGGAGAATGCGCCGATCTTCGCAGCGGCGGCGATGGCGCTATCGTCGGTGACTGTGGTGAGCAATTCATTGCGGTTGCGACGCTTTGGACGAAAGGGAAATGCATAATGGAAGACGATCGTCGGCGAGATGTGCTCAAACGGCTCTCGTACATTGAGGGGCATGTCTCGGGAATACGCAAGATGGTCGAAGACGACAAGTACTGTGTCGACATCTTGCGTCAAACCTATGCTGTACGCAAAGCGCTGGAAAAACTGGAAGCGATTATCCTGGAGGGACATTTACGTACCTGTGTACCCGAGGGGATGAAAGGTGATCGGGAGGAAGCGGTCATTGAGGAGCTAATCCAGCTCTATACCATTGCAGGGAATCAGTAAAGTTTTTACAAGTAATACAAAAGAGGAGAAAACACGATGGAAACGACAACCCTTGTCGCCCCCGACATTTCTTGTGAGCATTGCCAGCACGCTATCGAAGGGGCCCTCGGAGAATTGGCAGGCGTGAATACTGTCAAGGTGGATATTCCAACGAAGACAGTCAATCTCACCTACGATCCGCAAAAGGTCAAACTGACAAAGATCGAGGAGGTGCTCGACGATACCGGCTACACGGTAGCGGAGTAGCAGGACAGAAAAGTATCTGAAATATGTTGGGATTGCTGGGGGTGAGAGGCCAACACTAATGAAAGGGAGCGAGCCTTCAACTAAGCTCGCTCCCTTTCATTGGTCGTCTACTTCCATGCAGATACTGGTTATTGAACGGTCAAGGTTCCTACCATGTACCCGTGGGTCATCATTGGTCCCATCATTCCCATTGGGCCGGTGCCGCACGGGTCAAAGCATCTGAAGGAATAGGTCCCAGCTGCTCCTGTGCGGAAGCTAAAGGTCACCGTATTGTAATCCTTGCCTTTCATCCCATCTCCAGGCAGTGGTACGTTCAGATTGAGTTGTGGAATCGTGAATGTGTGTGCGATCTTATCGGGTGCCAGGGAAGCATAGTTCTGTCCATCCGCAGTAGCAATGCTGCCTTCTGTTCCCTGCACAGTGGTGAAAGGAGAATTCTGGGGCATTGCGGTATTGCCAAGATCATAATCCCGAATGGTGACGGTCACCAGGCTGTTGGCTGGCACGACCAGGTTGGATGTCGAAAAGGCAGGCCAATCTTTTTGCATGCCGGGTTGATTCATGACGATATTCATAGTCAGGTGAGTACTACTGGAGACCGGAGTTCCCTGCCGGGCAGGACTTTGCTGGTTCCCTCCCATCATATTTCCGTGGTACTGCTGGCCACCCATCATCCCATTACCATTACCGCTCCCCATGAACCCGCTGTGTGTCAGCGCCATAACGCCCACCGTGCTTCCGATTGCCAGTAGACCTACTACAATAATTGCTACGATTAGTAGTCCTGTTCGATTTCGCATTGCTCTCTCCTTCTTGAAGAAACTCACTCTTCCTCGTGCCAGGTGCTCCATCTCACGCTTGTTGGCGCGAGCTTCACCATGCACATTCCAGCAGATGACCCTGCTGGCATTACGCTACGCGACTGGGATTTGCTCCAGTCTGGCTCGCGCTTGCTCGTATTCAGCCGCGTTGATCTCGCCTTTTGCGTAGCGCTGCTGCAGTGTCTCCAGTGCATGGTCGTGTCCCGAGCGCATCTCGCGCGGGAAAAGACTGCGCACGACCCAGATCACCAGGAGAATAATAGCGATCCAGAAGATCACCATCATGCCCATTCCCAGAATCCACCAACCGCCAGACATTCCAAAACCGTACATCATGTTCGTATCTCCTCTTGCTTTCATGGTCTTTATCTGAACCATGTTTCTTCTCTCTCATCTTCATTCCGGGGCTGATGCGTTGAACGCTACCGTGTTCCCCGGTGTCTGATTAAAGTATAGGATACTCACTTCAAGCGCAGATGCGTGTTTTCATCAAGATTTGATCAAGAAAATGCGTTTTAAAGGTATATCACATGTGAGCCTGAGGGAGTGTGAGGGTAAAACTGCTCCCCTGGCCTAGACCCGCGCTTTCTACCCGGATCTCGCCACCCATGGCCTGCGCTAGCGATTGGGCAATCGTCAGACCGATGCCGGAGCCACCAAAGGCGCGCGAACGCGACTTGTCGACGCGATAGAAGCGTTCAAAGATGTGGGCGAACTGCTCAGGGGAAATGCCGACGCCAGTATCGCTGACCCGGAAAGCGACCTTTGTTTTCTCTCGGCTCACAGCCACCTCCACACGACCCGGCGCAGGCGTATAGCGCAGCGCATTGACCAGTAGGTTCGTGAGGATTTGCACGGCGCGATTTGGGTCGACCATGACCGGGGAAAGGACCTCAGGCACATGGATCTGCAGTTGAAGACCCTTCTCGGCAAATTGCTCTTCAAGAGGTTCAAGCGCGCTCTGAACGAGGCGCTGTGGGGCAACCGGCTGCAGAGAGAGTGGAATCTGACGAGCCTCGGCCCGCGACAATTCCTGCAAATCGTCCACCAAGCGACGGAGACGGCCTGCTTCGGTATGCAACATTGCCCAGGTGCGTGGAGTTGGCTCAATCACGCCATCAAGCAAGCCTTCGAGATAGCCTTCGAGCGTGGCAATCGGAGTACGTAATTCGTGCGTCACATTGCCAATGACCTCTAGTCGGCGGCGCTCCGTCAGTTCGAGAGTCATGGCGAGCGCATTGATGCTGGATGCCAGTTGTCCAAGCTCGTCGGTCGCATGTACCGTTGCGATCTCAATGCGCTCGGCATAGTGACCTGCGCTGATCCGCTCTGAGGCCTGTGTCATCTGCTGTAAGGGACCAGTGATCCGCCGGGCAACAAAAATGCTGATGGCCAGAGAGGTCACGGTGGCAGCGATGGCGGCTACGGCCAAAGCGGCGAAGAGTGTGCCGAGAAAGACCCCCAGGATGCGCTGGCTCGCCTGGGTAGTCGTCAAGGTATTGGGATGTGTCTGGAGGATAGGCATTAACTGTGCCTGGAACAGCGTCGGCGCCAGCGCAAAGGTGACCAGCAGCAGTGTAGCCACGCCGACCAGGACAATCAGCAGGTAGGACAGCAGGAATTTGCCACCAAGGGATGCCTTGAATGAAATGGGCCAACGCATAGCACTACTCCCATCTGCGCCGGAAGCGATAGCCAACCCCGCGCACCGTCTCCAGGTACTGGGGATGCGCCAGGTCCGCTTCCAGCTTCTTGCGCAGGTTCCCGATGTGGACATCCACGACGTGGTCGTCATAGTAAGCATCTCCCCACACGCGCTCGAGCAATTGGGTGCGTGTGAACACCCGACCGGGATGCTGAGCGAGCTCGAGCAGGAGGGCAAACTCACGCGCAGTCAGTTCGACCGGCTGCCCGTGCAGCGTCACCTCATGCTGTGCCTCATCAATCGTCAGGTTGTCCCAGTGTTGTGGTGCAGGGGTCTCATCAAGTGGTTCTGAACGTGTATGAGGCGTGGTTGCCGTCTGGCGGGGACGCCGCAGGAGCGCTTTTATGCGGGCCACCAGTTCACGTGGACTGAAAGGCTTGGTGAGATAGTCATCCGCTCCAACGGTCAGGCCAAGGATTTTGTCGATCTCTTCAGCACGTGCGGTGAGCATGATCACATAGGCGTCGGAAAACTGTCGAAGCTGGCGACAAACTTCTAATCCGTCCAGGATGGGAAGCATAACGTCGAGCACGACGAGATCGGGCTGAGAAGTGCGCGCCAGATCAAGCGCAGCACTCCCATCGGCTGCTGTCAGTACCTCGTACTGCTCGCGTTCAAGATAGCTTTGCACCAGTTCCACCAGCGCCGTTTCATCGTCTACTACCAAAATGCAAGTCACAACAGTCTAGCTCCTTTCCACAACGGGCAGATGTACTGCTGCTGATGTTTATGGTTTTCCCCTGCCCGTCATTCACAGTGCCGAAGGTGAGTTGGTGAAGAGGAGGGCATCCTCCCTCATCCTATAGTATATGATATGTGCTCTCCTAGATGAGTGCTCCGCGAATCACTGTGTCACGCTGCAAAGGAAAAAGTCTGTGGCGCAGCAAGCAATTCCGGCGACAGGGACAGAAATGGTGATCAACCAAACAAGCAGACGGAGAGGAAAAGACCTTGTCGAGTGACAAACATTCCACTCGGATCACTGGATGGTCCGAACCTCCTTCACATTGCTAAGATCAGGATATAACTCTCCGGTTGCTAGACCCTACGCGCGGTCAAGGGAAATAGGATACCCTTCATTCTTCATGCGATCGGTCAGCGCCGTCTTGGTAAGGCCACACCTGCTCCGTTTTCTTCAAGGCACGCACGAGCAAGCGCTGCAGTTCTCTCAATGCGGGAGGAAGGCCTCCCTTTTTCCCTCGACCCGCGCAATGGAGGGGGAGATCTGGGTGAGTCGATCCTGCAGTTTGAGTCCGGATGCAGCTAAGGGCGGACGTCCATCATCTGTGAGCGCACTGCGCACCGCCAGACAGTAGCCATGTATGACCTGGCTCTGCTCTTCCAGCCCCCGCTTGATGGGGCGGACCCCACGCACCTGTTGTTTCAATTGAGCCTTGGCAAGCCGGTCCGCCTCAAAGATCGGCTTGACCGCTTCACGCAGATAATGGAACTGACAGAGTTGATGCGGCACGCCCGGCAACCGCCTTGCGAATGGTCTGCTGGCCATCGGAGATAACGCCCCGCATGGGGACGGGCAATGCTTCTTTGACCTCAGACAGTAAAGCGGTGAGGTCTCTTTGGTCATCAATGCCAAAGCCTTAGCACGGGCACGTTCGATCAATGCTCGACTCCTCGCTCCGATTGAACTGAGACAATAGAGCCGACCCTCCAGTTCGACTCTTTCTCGGCTTGCTTCTGCGGTCTGTTACTGAGGAGCATTGTGCAAAGTCGAGCTGAGTTGTGCACAGACTGAATTATACCAGATAGAGGTAAGGGGAGAGAGCGATCATGAAACACCCAAGATATTTCCTATAGCCATAGAATACTGAATAACGTGAGGCTTATTCCCCAGCCATATATCTACGACTGCTTGCAACTCATCAGCATCATGAACTTATTTCACGCTACCCTCCAACTTGACAGAAGAGGGATAAGACACGCTCCCACGTTTGGAGCGACAATGAACGGTTCGCGCCATGCGCCCGCACATAGCTTCACGTTCAAGCTCACGAGCATAAATTAACCGATCGTTTTCGCTCTTGGGATCTTTCCTCTACGTCATAGTTCATCAAGGCCGTTTGTTTTCATCCGGCTTGGTGCGCCAGTGTCGCATGACCCTTCGTTTCACTTGTCTTACAAATCCTCTGACTGCCTATACTGCTGCTCATGTTCTTCAAAAGCATTGAAGAGCCACCCAGGGGCAATGAATGTCCATTTGTTCGTCAGGAGCCATCTCCATCGATAGTGCATGTAACCGGGAGGACGTGAGGGCAACTGTACGGTACGATACAGCATCGTGAGAAATGAGAAGAAACGCCCTGGCCAGTGAGAAAAGAGGGTATGGAAGAGCAACACTTCCGCATCGACTGCATAATGGTCAGCGTGTGCCTGCTCAGAAGAGATAGCGTTTTCACCAAGGATATGACAGAGCTGCAACAGTTGCTGCTGCGAATAAGCATAGTACGAGCCGATTTCTGCCATGAGTTCAATAAGGAGAGCGAAGTACACAGACGGTTTTTCTGTAAGTAACGGTGATGGCCCAAGAAGGCTGAATGCAGAGGACGCTTCTGAGTGAGGAAGATGGAGCATCGTAAGAAGCAGGCTCGTACCTGCGACGAGCACACTGTTCTCGGGAATTTGCTCAGCCGAGAGCATGTATGACTCACTCAAGCAGAAAGGGCACAGGCTTGCATGTGGACGAATTGCTGGAATGTCTTTCAGACATACCGGACATTTTTCGAGTAGACGTACACTGTGATGTGGGCAACAAAGCACACCCCGCAGGTTCCAGAATACACGATCATAGCCTTCCTGGCCTTGCACACAATAAGGACACACTCTTGTTGTATGGTCCGTTTGTGATGAGAAACTTCTTCAGGAGTACAATGAGCGTTCTATGGAGCAATAGTCCAATTGATTTCTCAAAGTCCATCAAGAAAACAACCTCACCTACGTTTCCCTCCTTAGAGACCATCCGGTAGAGATGCACAGGGCATGTAGAACGTTGCTGTATTAGTGTATGCGTAAAATACAGTTGTACACTCGAAGGTTTAGGTAGTTCTTCTAACAGGGCTCGCGGAGGCCCATCAGTGCAAGCCCTGATCGCACTGCTAGATTACTATACCTTATCCAACTCTATTCCACCAACGATCAGGTAGGAAGGCAATACTCTTCCACACATCTATCACTCTCTATTCACTAGATAGTAAAACTATGACCAGTCCCTATAGCTGTTTCATCCCTCATCAAATTCAAGCATTTTTGAAAATGTTGTATTTCTCTTTTTGCAAAATGTCAGACCCGGAAGTGGCTGTCCGCTCGCATTATGAGCTGAAAGGATGAAGTAGGGTTGCATCCGAGGAGCATGCTCCAGATGCTTCCCGCTTCTAGCCGAGTGACTATTCGTCGTCCCCAATGCAAGTGGTGTCCTCGTACCAGCAGGCGGCACTCACTAGCATCAGGCTTTTGCCAGTGAGAGACCAAGCGAGTCTGTCTGAGGTGGTACATCGGATACCATGTGAGGTGGCAGTTGAATCTCGGTAGAGTCCCAAGCATCTCGGGTTCAAGCGTTCCTATGGCACACAATGGGATCAGTCCGCTTACAAGAAGGATTGCATGTCTTATAGTCATGTAAGCAAAACGAAGGAAGTAATCTGCTCAGGGAGGGGAGAGATCGCCAAGCAGGAGAGCAGGTCAGGCATCACTCCCGCTCGTACTCTTTTAGAGGAGCAGGGATTCGACCTGTACTGCGTGAGTGTCGGGCTCGTGCAGCAAGACTTCGATGTAGTAATCGGTGGTCGCCAAGGAGTCATGTCCCAACTGCTTCTTGATATCCTGGACGCTCGCTCCAGCTTTGAGCCGCGCAAGGGTTCCAGAGTGACGTGTGGTATGCACTTTCGAGGTTCCCAGGTACTTCTTACAGATATCGGCGATAGCCTGATTACCCAATCGGTTGCCTCGATTTCTGCCGTTGCGACTGCCAGGAGCCAGGGCGACCCAGAGAGGAGTATCTGGGGCAAGGGAGAGATCCCCGCCATAATAGCTGCGTAACCAGGTAAGCAGAACATGACTGATACCGGCAGGAAGCTGATCCATCATGACCTTGGCCCCTTTGCAACGCTCAAAGGTGAGGGTCACCAGTTCTTGCACCGTGCCATGCGCGTCTGTCTGGGTGTCGATTTGAACATCGCGCCACAGCAGGCTCGCAACTTCTGAGAGACGGCGGCAGGTTTGTAAATAGACCAGCAGCAGCGCTCGGTCTCGTTTCCCATCCAACGGACTCGTATTGATAGAGCGCAGGCGTGCCTGCACCGTTTCTGGCTCTATGGCATGCGCCCCCTGATAGCGCCGCGTTTTCCCTCGCTTGATTTTATCAATGGGGTTCAGACTGACCAGGTCGTTACGGATGATAAACTCGTAGAACGAGGATAGCGTGGCCAGGCGCAGATTGCTGGTTGCCACCGCCACTTCCTTCCCACGCACCGAGAACGTCGCGAAGAGGTGTGCCGTTGATACCAGTTGCGCCAGGCAATCCTGGCGATCCAGGTCCAGTCCCTGCTGCTGCAGTGCTGCACGATACTGATTCAAGATGGAACGGTACGTTTCCCGCGTCTTCACGCTGCGCGTCTGCCGGTATTTTTCCAGCAGCCACTCCTCGATGAGCAGGTTGAGTCGCTCAACCCGTACCGGATCGTTGATGACGACGCCGTGTACCTCATATGGTGTGAGCGCTTGCAGTTCACTCGCATCGCGCTGGGGGAAATAGCTGTCCATAGGGTCTTTGCGCTCCTGCTGTTTCGCTGATTTGATATACACCTAATGCTTCTTAGGTGTATATCAAGCATACCAGAGAGGCGCTCGGGTTGTCAAGCACTAGCATACGATACAGTGCCTGCAGGTAGTCAGCATAACAGGCATTTGCTCGTTTGAGCATACCCAGCTCCTGGAACGTGTGTACACAGGAGGATATGCTCCACAAGCGTCCAACACGCCTGTTCATGATCTCATACGATACTTCTCAGACTTGCGCAGTGCCGGGCAACAAAGTATGCTTGTTCCATGCATACTCTCACACAAAGAAAGGCAAAGAAATGGAAGAGTTTTATGCCTCCAAAACTATAGATGGCAATGTCCATCCAGCAGCTCGGCCTCTCTCTTCGCTTCCACTACGTGCAGTACCCTACCCCTGGGAAGACCTCTCCTCGCTTCTCTGCCGAATCGCCCGAAAAATGGACTATCCCGATCCACGATGGATCCTTCATCCCCGGGGAAGTTCTTATGGGATCAACACATCAGATCTCCCGCTTCTCTCTAAGCAAAGGGACTACCTGCTTTTACAACAACTACTCTTGCTTGACGAGGCGACACTCTACGCACTCACCACGCACATCTTAGCCCCTATCCTCGATGACTTTGCAAGTCTGGAGCACAAGAGTCCTTTTCGGCTCCGCCCACAACTCTTTGCGTCCTACTTTCTGGAGTATCCACGAACTCGCGTCTGCCCGCAATGCCTCGCGGAAGACCCTGTTTATGACCGTCTCTATTGGAGAATGAGGTACGTCTTCTTTTGTCCACTCCACCGGATACGCTTACGAGACTTCTGCCCTCACTGTTCCAAAACTATTTCCGCACTGCGGCTCGAACCGTTTCACTGCCCGTCCTGTCGACGAGGTGACTATCGAGAGCATGGATTGGCACCGATTGCCCAGGACCACCTTCTCCAGGTGGGAACGGTTCTCTTCCTCCGTGCATTGGGGATCACCTTTCCTGAAGAACGTATCGCTTGGCAGCAGGTATGTCCCATGATTCCCCAACAGGCATCAAAAACCGCTATCTCCCTCTTGAGACACATCATGAAAACATGTACTGAGTCCTTTACTCGCGAAGAATTGCTAGCTCTGCTAGTGGCTCTTTCTGCCCTCCCGCTGGATGACATTTTGATCCACTCCGAGCTTTTCACTACCGCTGATACGGCGGCGTTCTTTTTGTTTTATGCCCTCTTGCTCCAGTGGCCAAACCGATTTTTCCACCTGTTGGACCTTCTGTATGCGCTTGCAGCTCCCCCATTCCTTGGCCAAACAAAGGGAGCCGTCATAGATCGTTGCCAACAACTCTTTGCTCATGGGTGGCTCAAGTCGGCATATTACGATCACCTGCAATCCTATCGTTGCGATGCCGAAACAGTCTATGCTGTCCAGGTACACATGAAAGCCATCCTCAAACAATTAGTTGTGCCAGATAAAGGTCAGACCACACACCAACAGCCAGAGTCTCTTTTCGTTGAAGAACAGCGACATAAATCCTCTATCGCTCACATCGTTCCATTTTCCTGGGAAAGCCTTTCCTCAGTCATTGCCAGAGCAGCTCGCCAGACAGGCAGATACCATCCCAGACAGTTCTTACGCCCGGCGATGAATCTGCATCATCTCAGTGAGCAGAACCTCCTTACCTTAACCAGCAAAGAGGATTATGCCGTTCTTGAATACCTCCTTCGAATCGATGCAAAGACACTGTATGATCAAACCATCCATCGATTCGCCGGCTTGTTTCAACGATGGGACGACTTTCCCGTTTCAGATACATACCCCTCGCTTGAGCTGAATGCCATGCTCTGGCTCTTCCCTGATATGAATCATACGAAAGTATGTCCACGATGCTTAGAGGAGGAGGGATATGACCGACTATACTGGATGGTCCGCGGAATGGTGATCTGTCCGTACCACCATATCCGATTAGTGGAGCTGTGCCCATCGTGTCAACAAAAGATTCCTTCCCTCAGGCCATCGGTCCTTCACTGCCCCCACTGTGCAACTGGGGACTATCGTAGAGCGCCTTCCCCTCTTTTCCCAGAAGAACATCTGCTTTCCGTTACCTCGAGCATTTTCTACCAAGCCCTCGGCATTCCCCTCCCATCATCGTGGCGCCTGCCACCTCATCTGGCCCCATCGCCCCTGCTTGGCATCAGCGCGACGCACTATTTTCGCCTTCTGGAACGCATCGCCTTTGAATTTTTCAGCGAGCTTCCCCAGCACACGCTCCTGACTGTGCTGGGAACGATACAGAGAAGCGGAAGTGATGATCTTCTTCAGCCAGAGCCCAGCAAACCAGATCCTTTTTTGCTCGCGATAATGCTCTTTCACCTGCTCTTCACCTCCTGGCCAACACACTTGCTCGCAGGACTGGATGCCCTCTGCCGCACTATCAGGGTCCCTCCGTATCGGCGCTTCATGTATGGAATGGAACAGTGCCAGAAGTACTTTCAGAAGCTTTTCGATGATCCCAGCTTCTCCTGGCTCCAAGAGGCGTATGAGCAACATGAGCAGCAGTTTTACTGTTCGACATGGTATCAAAAAGCAGAAGAAAAGGAGTGGGAGGGATATCAGGGATGGGACTCTCTTTATTAGACAAAGCAGTCTAAAAAGACCAGACCAAAATACGAACAGAAAGATCTCTCATACCAAACCGCGTTCTAAGAGACATTTCTAAAGTGAGGGAAGTAGGTCATCGAACGGAGATGCTCAGGATCGTCTTCCAGCTGGTTCAGTCCTTCACACACCTTGTCAATCACCTCATCAAGGGATGCGAAAGCCAGATTCGACAGCTTCTTTTCGCGTAGCTCTTCCCACACGTGCTCTACTGGATTGAGCTCTGGACTGTAGGCAGGCTGAGCAATGAGCCGGATATTTTTCGGAATCGTCAGATCGTTGGTCACATGCCAGCCAGCTTGATCGACTTGCATGACCACAAAGTACTTCTCATAGGTCTTGGATACATGCTCCAGGAAGAGATGCATCATCTCTGTATTGGCGGAAGGCAAAATGAGCGACGTCATTTTGCCTTCCGCTGGCGCCACAGCGGCATACACATAGGTATATTCACGCACAAGTTGACGGGGAGCGTGGGGCCGCACTCCTGGCGGAGCCCAGGCACGCCTGGGGATACTGATACGGCCAAAGCAGCCTTCATCTTCAGCCATCTTCAGCACCGGTCGCTCATCGCTAGGCTCTCGGGTATCTAGCGCCGCCTGGACGGCTTGCTGGAAGTTTTTTTTTGAAACGCGTCCTGTTCCCCGGCATTGGCCTTGGGATGACGTGGTCGTGGAACCAGCTTGCGCCAGCCATGACGATCCAAGAGGCGGTAGATGCTCGTGAGATGCACCTGATGCTTCACCTCGGCTTCAAATGCCTGCTGAATGTGCTCGGCTGTAGCAATCTCTCCCCGTTGAGCTTGAGCGAAAAAGGGTTGCAGAAAGCGGCGTTCTTGCTCCACACTCAGGTACTCATGACGGCGTCCACCCTTGCCTGGCGTTTCAATCGCAGCCAGCCCCAAGCGGTTGTAGGTGCTAATGACGCGGCGCACCGTCGTGACAGATACGCCCGTATCTCTGGCGATCTCTTCCGCTTTGCGAGGCGCAATCAAGGCGTGGTAAATGATCCCCCAGCGTTCTCGAACCCAAAAGCGTGGATCCATTTTCATGCGACGTTTGACTTCTTCCAATGGAAAATGAGCAGCAGCTCGTGTGACTCTCGTTCCCAAAACAGGTCTTTTTCCCTTTCTACATCGTTTCCCCCTATTATACCACTCGGAACGCCAATTGGTATCAGATGGCAGATTTCTTCTTTTCAGGACGTTGCCATTCAGCGACAATATGTATGAGACGCTAACGACAATGTATGTGAGATCCTACACCTTTTCCGAGATCGCGCCGACCTCTGGATCCCTGGCTGACGTTTCGGCCCCGCATCTCTGGATGAGCCGAAAAGCTTCCTCGTGAGCAATCGCTCTGGCCCCGGTCTCTTTACCCCCGTGAACTGAGTTCATCTCCATATGCTCTATCATACTCTCCGTGGCACGCACACTCCGACGATGACACCACCCCAGAAACTGCGTCGGATTCGCACGCGAAACAGCGGCGTGCCAGATCCCCCTCCCCTCTTCCTACCGCAGCAGCAAATTATAGTATATATGTAATATTTTAATTTTGAAGAATAGTGATCACGGTGTACGGCACGTACGTCAGACGTTCCAAGAAAAAATGGGAGACTCCAGCACGGGGATATGCTATGCTTACCCAGGAGCAGTGCTCCTTCTCAAATTTGTAGGACCAGGTTTGCACGATAACAGAAACAGAAGCGATGGATAAGCCGAAACCAGATGAGGACATACAGCAGTGGATTGACGCATTACACGAGCGACAAAAGAATCACGTCCGGCAAGGGAAGGCAAAAGATCAGGCAAAGCAGCGTTCCATTCAGGGACTCTCCTCTCCTCTCCCCAGGCGTACGATGCCCCGGCCGTGGGAAGATCTGGCCTCAGTTATCGGACGCACCGCTCAAGCCATGGGATACTCTCAACCCGGCTGGATTCTGCGGCCTGAAAAGACAGGACACAGTATTCCCTCTGAAGCGCTTCCGCTGCTGAAATGGCAGCTTGATTATGAGCTGCTCGGACGCCTCCTGGATCTTGATGAATCAACCCTCCATGGCCTAACGCTGCACCGCTTCGCGGCGAGAGTAAGCAGTAGAAGTGTGGCGATACCAACAGAGACTACGGGTATGCAACGTTTTCCCCGGCTGAACGAGCTGCCACGACTCTGGAATGCCCAGCGACTCTTCGCCTATTCGGGGCGGACCATTCAGGTCTGTCCGCGTTGCCTCGATGAGCCGGATGGGGGATACGATCGGCTCTACTGGAGGGCTGCTCCAGTCCTCCTCTGTCCGCGGCATCGTGTATGGCTGATCGATGCCTGCCCAACCTGTCAGAAACCCATTCCCGCGCTCCGTCCGAAGCTGAGCACCTGCCCAACCTGCGGTGGTGATTACCGGCAGAAGGTTCTTCCACTTGCCCCCCAGGCAAGCTGGCTGCACAGCACGCACCGCGTGTTCTTCACGCATCTCGGTCTCGATGCCACCGAACTCGGAGAGCCTTTTCCAGAAGAGGAGCCCTCACCCTTGCAGGATCTTGCTTCCCACGAGTATCTCTGGATCGTGACGCAGTTCCTGGAGCTCCTCCTCAGCCAGCCCTATCGTGAAAGGCTGCTTCCGTTTCTTTTACGCACGCTACCGATTGGAGATCTGGAGCCTTCCCCCACGCAGGGCTCGCTCCTGCTCCTCCACTACCTGCTCGCGCGCTGGCCGATCCACTTCTGGATCATGCTTGAGCGTCTCCAACAGGCGCTGGAGGAGGATGACCTGTGGTTCCACTCTGCATATGCACCAGCCCAGGAGTGGGAAGCACAACTCGCACATGGAGACGTCTGGTCTCAGGGAACCTCCAGGGAGCAAACTATGGCATTTCTTCAAGCGTTTTTCGACACGGTAAAGGACTACTTTCAGCAACACCGTCAACCCGGGTACCGCAACACCCCCTTCGGAATGCGTGTCGCTCCGGCTGTGCCTCTGCTAGTGCATCAGCTGCGGTCCCCTGCACCAGAAGAACTCGTATCTCCCCAACCATGGGAAGATCTCGCCTCGGTCATCAGCCGCGTGGCTCGCACCCGGGGCTTCGCGCTAGCCGATTGGGTACTGATCTCACCTGAAGCACCGCACCGCAAGGTCTATTCCCTAGATATTCCCCTGCTCCACCGCCTAGCCGACTACCAGGTGCTCGAGCACCAGCTTGGAATCGACGAACGATCGCTCTATCACCTGACCCTGCACCGATGTGCGACACATCTCCAACCACCGGAGAAAGGTGCGCGCGCCGTCTCCTCCTCTGCTGAAGCGGAGGCAATCGGCCGTCCCCTTCTCTCGCGCTCGGCAGTGCGCCGGGTCGGTGTCTCCCTGCGTGACATCAAGCTCTGTCCGGCCTGCCTGGAAGAAGACCCCTGCTATGACCGCCTCTTCTGGCGCTTGCGCCCCGTCATCCTCTGTCCTCGCCACTCGCTCCTGCTCATCGATCGCTGCCCTCACTGCCTTGAACCCATCCCGGGACTCCGATCGTCACCCGATAGGTGCCCCTATTGTCAGCGCGGCATCTATCGACAGTCACCTCGCACATTGATTCCCGCCACATCTTTGCTCCATCAGGGCCAAACGCTGCTGCTGCACCTGCTCACGGCAGAGAGCGTGGGAGACTGGATAGGTCCGCCCGCATTTGTTGAATCACCCATTCTCAGAGTAGAACCCTGGCAGTACTTCGTGCTATGGGAGCGCTTCGAGAATCTCATGCAGGTAGGGTTATCTGAGTGTGTCGTGGTACAGGTCCTCAAAAAACTCGCCCTGGACGATACACGCATAACCACGAATTCATCACTGATCCTGGTTACTGCGGTTCAGACGGCGCTCTTTCATTTCCTGCTGGCATCTTGGCCTGAGAATCTCCTGACCGTGCTCGAGGATGTGTCTTCCGAAATGCAAACGCACCAGATAGAGGGTACTATGCTTGAGCACTTCTGGGACAGTGATCGACTAGGACAAGATATCTTGTCCCCTCCGCTACATGCTCAATCCACCTTCGCTTTTCTCTTGCAGGTGTTTGATACACTCCATCTCTGGGCAACCATTTCGGGCTAGCCGTCAAGTTGGCCAGAAAATCAAGGCCGCCAGTGACTCACAGAGAATCGGGAAAGACACGTTTCGAATCAGTGTGCTTGTTGCATCGTACACTCCTTATCCTGGGCATAGTGCGGGAGTAGAGACATCTTGCCAGCTCATAATGAGGACCCAGCTCCACGTCGAGACGCATCTCCCTTTAGCTCAGGAGTGTGAGCGACCCAACTGCTCGTGCTCCACGCCAGCGCTTATCAATCACCTTGGGCCGCTTTCGCCTCCGGCATGTAGCGCTCCGCGTGACCAAGCGGGGTCAACCAGAAGGCGAAGGCAACCAGAAAGACGAGCAAACCAACACAGCCGTAGACCAGGCCCACGTTCCCGGTCTGCGCAATTGCCAGGCCGCCAAGTAGCGCTCCTAGCGAACCGGTTGGCCAGGTCAATACTCTCGTGAAGGTGATGACACGCCCAAGCAACGCGTTGGGAACGAGAAGCTGGGTCATGCTGTAGGCGCTGATCAGAAAAAGAATGTCTGTCCCACCGCGCAAGGCCCAGATCAGCAGGACAGATGGATACCAGTGAGTGCATGCCATGAGCGTGGTGAGCAACCCCAGTACCATCATCGATCCTAACGCCATGACGCCAAACGACCAGCGTTTGCGCAAGCGGTTCGTCAGCAGGGAAAACACAACAACACCGATCCCGTCGCTGGCATACAGCAGCCCTAACTGCGCATCGCTCGCCCCCAGCCATTGTTTCGCATACCACACGATCTGGACATCAGCTGTCGGCAGGATGAAGTTGAAAAGGAGCAGCAGCAGCGTGAGCCAGAACACTATCGGGGAGCGCAGCACGTAGTGCAGTCCTTCGAGGATGGCATTGCCGATTCCTGCCACCACTTGCTTCTCGCTTGCGCTGGCGTTAAAGCTCCTCTTGACGAGCAGGAGCGAGACAGTGGAGACGAGAAACGAGGCGGCATCAAGCAAGAGCAACAGGGGCAGTTGAACACGCACGAGCAAGAGCCCTGCCACAAGCGGCCCGATGATGCTGGCCATGGAGAAGCTGGCCTGGACATACCCATTCGCCGCTATCAGATCATCCGGTTCAACAAGACTGGGAAGAGCGGCAAAGTTGGCGGCAGTGAAACCAATGGTCAGCGTTGCATTGACGAACGAGACAACATATATCCACCAGACCGACAACAGGCCCAGGAAAGCAAGGAGAGGAATGGAAGCAATCACTAACGCACGGGCACAATCAGTGAAAACCAGGACGCGCTTGCGGTTGGTGCGATCCACCCAGGCACCGATCGCTAATCCGAAAAGGAGATACGGCAGGACAGTGAAAACCATCGTCAACGCAAGGTTGAGTGGCGAATTGGTCAGTTTGAAGACGAGCAAGGGCAATGCGAAGCCAGTCACCGAGCTGCCAAGCGTAGAAACGGTCTGCCCGCTCCAGAATTTCCAGAAATCGCCTTTCAAATGCCAAAGAGGTGCATGAGCAAAGAAACCAGACATGAAGCTCTCCCTCGTGAGCCGAACGTGCTTGAGGGAGCATCATCTGTTCCCTTGTAACACGCCGCCCTCTTCTTTTTGAGGGAGGAGCAATGTTCCTGTCCCTCGCTCCGATTGTACTTTGCTTTCAGCATGTTTCCCACCCTATTTCTATGCTGTAAGCATAGGTCTGTCAACAGATATGCTCTCAGCAAAGAAGGAGAGACAAGGGATTTTCAAAGGCAGGTCATTTGGGAAGAGGTATTTGGCGTCTGTAAAGTAACCGACCTGGATGGACACTGATATGATTGCTCCTCCATTCTCTCCGACAAGCTGCTAGTGGGGGATACAATCCCAGTAGCGGAGATGTACACGCCCAATCTTCAGGTGCGGCTCTGCGCGGGACTAACAGCAACTGATGAGTAAGAAAGAGGTGATGCTCCATGACCACTTGCCCCCTAAGCCGTCGCTCGACTCGACCTGGTGACCGCGCTCACAGATGCGTTGTGACAGATCGCCCCATTGCCGCGGCGCATGTACCAACAGGAAAGCGAACCTGGACGATAACGCGGTAGATTATCTCAAACTGTAGTGCCTACGTGCGCAGCGGTTTTGCCGGGATGAAATTTGAGGATGAAGGATAATGGATCAGGTATTAAAATCTTACAAGTATATTTCCGATTCCAAGGTTGACGTGCGAATCTGCCCCGTTTTCTGACATACGGAATACCCTTTACTTACTCCTGGTTTCTCAAAACTCACACTTACCCGGATTTCGATGGTATGCTGGTACCCACCTTCACAGAACTAGGCTCACGCTTGTTTAGAAGATGCCCTGTTATGACATATAAATATGGTGACCCCATATAGTGCGCGAACGCCTACGCCATTCGTGGGTCTTCAATACTGTGGTGCTTCCCGCCTTCATCTCGCTGCTCTGTGGTCTGCTCGTCCACCTACAGACGCGGTGAGGGCAGGCCACAACCACAAGGGAAGATCAGAAGAGGACGAGGCATGGGTGGGACAGCGTGAGCAGCCGGTTGACTTCGCTCCCTATAGCGCTATAATGCAGATGCTATTATAAAGGAACGTATATGATCCAGCAGCACGAAAGAACACAAGGAATCTACACGAGAGAGGACGAGCTGCCAGCAATGATTACAAGGTCTCGGCGCGCTTGATCGATGGTACCCTCCCGCAATTCGGGCTACCCATACGGGTCGATTGTATCCGCATTTGCTGGTCTACACTATAATAGGCGCTGAAACTAGGTGAGAGAGGAAACGCGATTCGTGTCTGACTATCCTTGGAAACGCTTCTGGTGTCCACGTGGAGGGGTAATGCTCCTGACTGATAGGGGATACCTCGCCGATCCAGACATTGGAGGACCGTATAGCAACCCACACCTTGTCCCATTTGAGACGATAAACGAGGACCCTTGCCTGGTTTTGCTCGGCGAACCTGGCATTGGGAAATCGACCGCACTCGCAACCCATGTACTGGAAACACAACAGCGCAGCAGCACAGAGATGCATTGCCTGCACTTTGATCTGCGTGCCTACGGTAGTGAGCAGCGGCTCCAACGCGCCCTCTTCGACCACCCTGAGATCGTCTCCTGGCAAGGCGATACAAGCGTCCTGCACCTCTTTCTCGACAGCCTGGATGAAAGCCTGCTGCGCATCGACACAGTCACAGACATGCTCGTCGAGGAACTGGGACGATGGCCGCGCCATCGCCTCTTCCTGCGCATCGCTTGTCGTACCGCCGATTGGCAACCGACCTTTGAAGAGCGGTTGCGGCGCCTCTGGGGCCACGATACTATAGGTGTGTTTGAACTGGCACCACTGCGCCACTTCGATGTGAGTGTTGCGGCTCAAGCAGAAGTCCGCGATCCCGAGGCGTTCTTAAGGGAGGTAGACCGGGTTGCAGCCGTCCCTTTCGCCATCAAGTTGGTCACGCTCACTTTGCTTCTGAACACGTACCGTCGTCGAGGAACCCTCCCAGCAACGCAGCGAGAGGTGTATGAACGGGGCTGCGAACTTCTCTGCGAGGAAACGAATCCTCGACGGCAGGAAGCTGGATTGACGGGCAACTTCACGCCAGAGCAGCGCTTACGTGCGGCCGAGCATCTCGCAGCGATGACCATTTTTGCCAATCGTTACGCGGTGTGGACAGGGTCTGACCGGGGCGATGTCCCTGAAGCGGATATCACCCTCCACACGTGCGCCGGGGAGGCTGGACAGGAAGAGCACTTCACCGAACCGGTACTCAAAGAAGCCCTCGCAACCGGGCTCTTTAGCGCGCGAGGAGTTCAAGAGCTTGGGTGGGCCCATCAAACGTATGCAGAATTTCTCGCTGCTCGCTTCATTACAAGAACCACGAGTGTGGAACAGATCTTAAGCCACATCAGACATCCTGACGACCCCCGAGGCAAGCTGATCCCTCAACTCTACGAGACTGCGGCCTGGATCGCCTGCATGGAGCCGCAAGTCTTCAGGGCCATCGTGCGTGTCGAGCCTGATGTCTTACTGGGAAGCGATGTCGCCACAGCCGATGCGGGGGATCGGGCCGACCTGGTAGACGCTCTTTTGCAGTATTACCAGGTCGAGGGAGCCCTTGATGATTTCCGGCACAATGCTGCTGCTGCTCGCTACCAAAAGCTGGCGCAGCCAGGGCTAGCAACACAGCTGGAGCCGTACCTGATTGATAAAACGAAGGGGCACGTTGCACGACGTGTTGCCATCGAAATCGCTGAAGCCTGTCAAGAGCGCGACCTAGTGGATGCACTGCTACGAGTTGCACTCGATGGAACGGACGAGCACCATATCCGCGTCAGCGCAGCAGCTACCGTTGGTCAGCTCGGTGATGACGCTGCCAAAGCACGGCTGCTGCCGCTGTTGACAGATGGCAATGATCCGGACGACGAATTGAAAGGGATAGCACTAGGGGCACTGTGGCCTGAGCGTCTCACCGCCAATGAACTTTTTACGGTCCTCACTGTCCCCCAAGACCAGCATCTCATCGGTATCTATGAGCACTTCCTCTCCTCGGAGCATGTCGTTGAACACCTGCGCGCCGCTGACCTCCCATCCGCTCTTACCTGGGCACAACAGCAGGCGCTCGTGCAACACCCCACCATCAGCAATCTGGTGGACGGCATTCTCATGCTGGCGTGGCAGTACCTGGAGACGCCCGAGATCGTACAGGCATTCGCACAGATCGTCAGGCCGTGATTTGAACGGCCTGACGCAATGGTTGGGGGGGAGATGTTTACCTCTAGCACGAGGGCTGGCACTTTCATACAGCACCTGCGAGAAGATGCCGGCAGGAGACACATGCTGCTTGAAACACTACTACCCCTATGGCAAGAATCCTCGCCCGCACTTAACGCCCTTGTCTTCTCACAGACGCCGATTGTGTATGAAGAGGATATGGCCTGGTTACTTGCACGTCTCAAGCAAGAAACGGATGAACCAACGCAGCACAAGCTCGTGCAGATCATTCGCTGGCTGTTCAGGGAGTGAATCCCTGCGCATGTCGAAGCAGTTTGGGAGGCAAGCCAGACACAGCCCTTGCTGGCACAAGCATTCAGGTGGCTCCTTGAGCCGATCCCGATCCACTCGCCGCAGGCCCAGGAACTGAAACGAGCATATTATGCGCAGCAGGAGCGGCACGAGCCGCTTCCTAAACCTGATCCCCTCGATCCTTCCCCGGTGGTGATGGTACAGCAGCTCTTAGAAAAGTACGAGTCTGGCAATCTGGATGCGTGGTGGCAGCTGAATCGTGTCTTGACGATAGCACCAGAGAGTACCCACTACGGAGATGAGCTCGCAGCAGACCTTACCACCTTGCCAGGATGGCAAGAAGCCGATGAACTGACGCATGCGCGCCTTATCGAGGCAGCACATGGCTATATCCTTGCCAGAGCTCCTGAAGCCCAGCGCACGCTACAAGAGCGCATGCACACATGGATGGGGAAAGCTATCACGTATGATTTTCCCCTTTACGCAGGCTACCGCGCGTTCCGCTTGCTGCAACGCGAAGCCCCTGCACTCTTGGAGACAATCCCACCAATGGTATGGCAGCAATGGGCACCGATGTTGGCCAGCTACCCACTGCAACGGGATGATGCCGCTATGGAGCGCCATCATCGGCTGATACACGCGGCTTATCAGCATGCCTCTGCGGAGATCATCGCGACGTGTCTCGCTCAGATTGATCAGCAAAACCAAGAGATGCACTCCCTGAACTGCCTCCACTTGGTGGAAGCCTGCTGGGATAGCCAGTTGGAGGATGCCTTGCTGAGCAAAGCATACGATACCACCTTAGATCCAATCTGCTTGCGGGACGTGCTGACGGTCGTAGTCACCCATGATCCAGTGGCAGAAAGCACGATAGCCGAAACGCTGTTCCAGGAGGCCTATACGAGAGGCAACTACGAGCGAGCCACGGTGGTAGCAGGGGTGCTGATCGCCCACGCCCCTGATGCGAGCTGGGAATACCTCTGGCCACCCCTCACGCAAGATGACGCATTTGGCCGAGAGCTGCTCCTCAGACTCCAGCGCACTGAGGTATTTGAGCACGCACTCGCACAACGCCTCACCCCTGGCCAGATAGCAGACCTGTTTCTGCGCGTGGTCGAGCTTTTCCCTCCCGCAGAGGACCCACCAGGACCGAACGGCTTCGTTTCGGACAGGCAGCTCCTTTCTATCTGGAGAAGCCAGCTCATTATCTCCCTGCAGCAGAGAGGGACGAGCGAGGGATGCGCGGCCTTGCACACCATCTCGCTCGCCCATCCAGAGATGGAGTGGATTCGCTGGGTGTTGGTTGATGCAGAGCGTCTGATGCGCCGACGCACCTGGTCGGGTTTCAAGCCGGAGGAAATCCTGGCGATGGCCCATGACAAAACGTGCCGATTTGTCCAGAATGGAGAGCAATTACTTGCAGTGGTCACGGAGTCACTCGTTCGCTTACAGGAGACCTTGCATGGGGAAACGCCCGCGCGCATTTTCCTGTGGGACGTACTCCCTGCCGGAGCCGAACGCGAAAAACGCTACAGACTCAAGGATGAGAACTCCCTCAGCAACTATATCAAACTGCACCTCGAGCGCGATCTCAAACAACGCGGGATTATTGTGCTGCGCGAGGTCGAGATACGTTACGCCTCGGGTGGAGACCTTTCACTACTAGGTTTTTCATCAAGCCGCCTCCTGAGCCACATGAGCGTTGGTCTTGGTGTTCTTCTTTTTAGGAACCGTGGGCATTGTTGGCCACGGTTCCGGTATGAAGCGGCCCAAGACCAATCCATCACCTCGGATCAACCTGCCGATAATTGTGACGATGCCACGGGCAAAGCAACTCAACATGCGTGGCCGCGAGCGCTTCGTGGCGGTGCGACGAGCCACATGCGTCTGGGGCAGTGCCTCTAAACTGCTCACGGGCAGATTCGCATCGGCCTCGCCTCCCACGCTCACCGCCCATAACGTGGCCACCGCGATGGCTAACCATAAGCGCTCAGCCCGCTCGGGATCGACCATCTTGGTCTGGTGCCAGCCCCAGCCTCCACGTTTGGTATCTTTAAAGCCGCCTTCAATCCAACTGCGCATGCCGTACCAGACGGCGGCGGCTTGTGCTGGTGCCAAATCGGTCACGATCACCCACACTTCCTCGTAGCCTTCATCCCAGCGGGCCAAGAGCGTGCATTGCAAGCGACTCACTTCCCCAGAAAAACAGTCGACTTTCCCACACCAGCCGCTGCCGACGCTGGGCGCTGCTGTGGCTAGACTGCGAAACCTGGCTTCCCCTTGTGGACGGAAATTGCCCTGCTTGTTGATGCGCGTGAACGGATGCCAGCCCGGTGAGACGATCTTGGCATACAGCCACGGTGCATACAAGCCGCGATCACTCATCACGATCACTGTCCAGTGCTCCGGCACACTGCCTGCCAACTTCTCAAGCAGCTTCAGCCAGTGCGGTTTCCAGGTGCCCTTTTGCTCAGCGCCCACCACTTTCCAGGCTACCGGAATGGCACAGCCTCGATACACCACGCTGATCACCAGCACCGTAAAGCGTTTCTTCAACGTCGTCGCATCCAAGGCCAACGCCAAGCGCGGCTGATCAGCAGGCCACCACGCCAGAATCGGGGTCATAACATTTTTTCGTACCATTTTCCCCGCTAAGCCTTCCCAGAACGAAAACGAGCCCAGACATTCCCCGCTAAGCTGAAAACAGAGCCTTCTGGCCCATTGGATGTTCGTTTCGTCAGTATTCAGTGAGGGGCCGTTAGGCCAGCTGACGAGATGGACAAGCGCTTTGGCGTGAGCACTTGTTAGGACTTGCTAGAGAGGGAGATGAACAAGGCCAGCCCAGCGTTGACCTGCTGCACCGAAAACAGTTCTGGCTGAAAATGCTTCCCCACCCATTGTCGCATCTCCTGATGCTCCGGGTGGCTCCGCTTGCGCCACGCTTCCAAAAAGTGCGCATACCCGCTGACACCGCCCACGTCTTCAGGAGGACAGGCCCGCTGCCCATCCAGACACCACGGATACGGCGGCTCATCCTTCGGAGTGGGTGAGATGTCCTCAACGGTGATCTCATGTTTCCAGCAATCGCCGAAATCGTACTCATAGAGGAAGGTGGCGCCCTTCTTCGGCGCGATGTGAGCCAGACGAACCAGTCGATCATCCTTGTGGAAATACTCATCCTCTGGACTCGGCTCACCATAGTACGTACTTTCGTTTGCGCCCGGCACACTAAATTGATGGAGATGCGAATGCGTCCAGCCCATCGTGACTTGCAAAATATGGTGCAGCTGACGCAACGTCAGTTGCCCAGGCGCGACAATCCTTCGCCAGATCGCTGGCTCAATCTCTGCTAATCGAATAGACAGGGTGTACTCGTTGTGAGAGCGAACAGGTGGCATGGCTTTCTCCTTTCCTAAAGCACTACCCCTTCAAGGGGTCTTCGCCATTGGCCCTCCGCAGCAGCGCCTCCAACCCGAGCTCGAAGTCACTTTTAGCGAGCTGCTTCTCAATCGTGCCTTTGCTCAACTCCTCGGCCAGGGTGAGCACATCGCTGTTGATGTGGCGAAGGCGAGCCATCTGGCTCTGCAGGCGGGTGATCTCGGCGCGAGGCTTCGCGGTGAGTTGCAATGCCTGCCAACGGTGCAGTTGCTCCTCGAAGACCCAGAAATCCTCGCGCTGGGTGGTAAATGCGTGCATGACACGGGTGACTGTATAATCATCAAGGACGTAGGGTTTGGTCCTGGCCTCCTGCAGGGTCGCCAGCTGCTCCTGATCCGCCTCGACCATGCCATCAATATGCCGAGCGATCGTCGCCAGCATCGCGATCGGGTGCCAGTGGGGCTGCTCTGCCATAGCTCTGCTCTTCTCCTCTTTTTCTGCCATTCTACGGGCCTACGTTTCCGCCTGTCAATCGCTCCCGCCTTTTCATAGGATGGATGGGTTTGTGCCTCCCCCAGTATCACCGTTCTCCATTTCGGCGGCGAGCCTCACAGACCGTGAGGGAATGTCTTTCCTCTTCTCTCCTGTGGAGAGTGCGTTCTCAAAATCAGCTCATTCCTCGCCATAGGCATTTTGTCGCAGCAGTTCCACCCGCGTGGAGAGCTGTTCAACGGTGGGCTGGCTATAGATCCTCGTGGTATCGAGGGAGGTATGGCCGAGCAGCGTTGCCAGCCCAACCACATCACCAGGATACTCGGCCAGATAGTTGCGAGCAAATGTATGCCGCAACGTATGCGCACTGGTCTGTGCTGGCACCAATCCTCGTGCCGAGGCATCCCGCACCAACACATCAATCATCTGCCGCATCGCCGAGGTCGTGAGCACGCCCTTTTTCTGACTTTGCCACAGTGGCATCGATGGACTGCCAGGTATACGGCGTGGCCAAGCGAACGCGACCGCTTTCACCATCGGATCACACTGCAGACGCGGAGCCAGGTACTCTGCTAACGCCTGCCGTGCTGAGGCATTGAGGGGAACCGTGCGCGCTTTGTTGCCTTTGCCCTGCCGGATCGTCACCCGTCCGCTGCGCTCCCCGAATTCGATATCCTCTAGAGTGAGCTGGCTGCACTCATCCAAGCGCATGCCGGTCTGTAATAATACCTGCACAATCGCATAGTTGCGCAGCGCGGAGTGCCCAGCCTGGGCCTGACGCAGCAGGGCATTGGCCTGATTATCAGAAAGGCCCTCCCGCTTCGAGGCTTCCTGGCGACCCACCAGCTTGATGCGCCTGGCGGGATTGACCTCCAAATAGCGCTCTTCCGTCAGCCAGGCGCACCAGGCCCGTAAGGCACTCAGGTGTCCATTGACGGTACTGGTGGCCCGCCCCTGCGTCCGTTGCACCTCATTGCGGTAACCAACCAGGGCGATAGGAGTCAGGGTCGCAAAGGTGAGGGGTCGTCGTTCACAGCGTTCGTACCAGGCGAGGAAACTCTCCACCACGCTTTTGTAGCGACGAATGGTGCCTTTGGCGCGATCGCTGGCTCGCAATTCATCGAGCCAGCGAGGGAGAACCTCTTTAGGAGAAGGAGGCGTGAGCGTGGTAGTCGCCATGTTTTTTCACCTGTTTCCGTTTTTTCACCTGTTTTTTCCTGGCGTTAGGAGTATAGCATAGGTGGGAGGTTGAGCGAGAGCGAATGGACCTGGGATAGGAAAAACAGGTGAAAAACTGCCTTTGCAGCTCTTTTCCTCTCATCAGAAGCACGAGAGACGGCTCTTGATGAACAGAACCGCGCCGCTCCCTGGGGTGATAACGCTTCTAGAAGGGATTCCCGAACATATGCTATACTGTTCGGGAATCCCTGTTCGGTTGCAGACGGTAGCAAAGCGAGGGAAAGATGGCTCAGACTCCTCCAATCATCCAGAATGGCATCCTCACTTACCAACTGGACGGCCAACCCGCTCAGGTGATGGTGGATTCTGCCGACTGGTATGGCTGGCTTGAGACTGCCTCCACCTTTACCTTTCGCAGTGAGCACGGCAGCTTCACCGCGCACAAAGAACGGGCAGGCAACCGGCGCGGGAGATCGTACTGGAGAGCCTATTGCACGCGGCAGGGGCAGTTGCAGCGGATCTACCTGGGCCAATCGGAGGCCTTGACCCTCCATCAGCTGCAGTCGGTTGCGGCCCGGCTCTTTGGCATGCATGTCGGGGAAACGGTTCTCGCCGTGCAAGCGCAGGACCTGGAGGTTGCGCCTCGCCCGCCTGCTGTCTCCAGTGCACAGGCTCGTCTGCGCACTGACACGAACCCCTCTTTCCACAAGCCTGTCGAACCCCTGGAGACCCCGCCCGAGCGGGAGAGCGGAGCACCAGGGCGCGCCACGCTTCCGGTGCCACTGACCTCGTTTTTGGGGCGCGAGCGTGAGGTCGCAGCCGTGGCTGCCCTCTTGCGGCAAACGTCCGCCCGACTGGTGACGCTCATCGGCACCGGGGGAGTGGGGAAAACACGCCTGGCCTTGCAAGTAGCAGCTGAGGGAGGTGACACCTTTGCCGACGGCGTTTGTTTTGTTCCCCTCGCTCCCGTCAGCGATCCAGAGCATGTCCTGCCAGCCATCGCCAAGAGCCTTGGCTTGTGGGAAGCTCTCGATCGCCCCTTGCTGGATCACGTGCGGGACTACCTGCAAGAGCAACACCTGCTGTTGCTGCTCGATAACTGCGAGCAGGTGACTGCCGCCTCACCACAGCTGGCTGCTTTGCTGGTCTCTTGCCCCCGCCTGCATCTCCTGGTAACCAGCCGGGCTGCCCTGCACCTCTCCGGCGAATATGCATTCCCGGTGCCGCCTCTCCCCCAGCCTGACCTCACACAGCTCGAAGACGCACAGGCCCTCGCGCAGGTCGCTGCCGTGCGCCTCTTCGTGGAGCGTGCCCAGGCCATCCAGTCGGCCTTTCAGCTGACCCAGGCCAATGCCCGCACCATCGCCGAGATCTGTGCGCGTCTGGACGGCCTGCCGCTCGCCATCGAACTGGCGGCGGCGCGTATCAAGCTGCTGCCACCGCAGGCCTTGCTTCATCGCCTCTCCCATCGCCTCGACCTCCTCACAGGTGGCCCAGGTGATCTGCCCACCCGCCAACAGACGCTGCGCAACACGCTGCAGTGGAGCTACGACCTGCTGACGGAACCGGAACAGCGCCTCTTCCGCTGGCTCTCCATCTTCGTCGGCGGCTGCACCCTCGAGGCTGCCGAAACGGTGTGCCAGGCGGGTCAGGAGGATGGTGTTCAGACCTTTCCTGTGCTTGAGGGAGTGGCCTCCCTGCTGGACAAGAGCCTTGTCCAACAAACGGAGCAGGAGGGCGATGAACCGCAGCTCGTCATGCTGGAGACCATCCGCGAGTTCGGGCTGGAACGCCTGCAAGCACACCGAGAGTGGGAAGCGGCACGAGAGGCCCACGCTGCCTACTATCTCCACCTCGTGGAGAAGGCGCGCGGGCACCTGTTCGGCGGGGAGGCAGTACCATGGTTCGAGCGGGTGGAGCAAGCGTATCCCAATCTGCGAGCCGCGCTCCAATGGGCTCTGGAGGACGGGAATGAGCCAACCGGGAGCGCGCGCCGCATCGAGACAGCCGTGCGGCTGGTCAGCGTGCTCTGGCGCTTCTGGACCATCCGCGGCTACATGAGCGAGGGACGGGCCTTTGTGGAACGGGTGCTCGCTGGGAGCGAGAAGAGCGGCGAGCCTATACGGCTCAAGGCCCTGATAGCCGCAGTAACGCTCGGCTTGTATCAGGAAGACGTTGCCTGGCTGGAGCGCTTGTGCGAGGGGTTACTGCCTCTCTCGCAGCGGCTCGCAGACCGGCAGACGCAGGGGATCGCCCTTCTTGGGCTGGCGGGGGTCGCTCTGCTGCACAGACGCGACCCGGGACGAGCACGCGTTCTGGCCGAGCAGGCGCAGGCTGAGTTTAGCGCACGAGGTGATAGCTGGATGGTTGCTTCGGTGTGCCTGCTCCTGGCGCGTGTCTGCAATGTTCAGGGGGAGATCGCCAGGTCCCGGCAACACTTAGAAGAAAGCCTGGCCCTCTATCGAGCGCTGGGCTATGCAGGCGATATCGCCTGGCCGCTCATCTACCTGGCACGCAATGCGATGAAGCTGGGGGAGCAGACACGAGCGCGAGCCCTGTTACAGGAGGCCATTGAGCTCTGCCAGCAGGTGAGCAACAAGTGGGGGCTGGCCCATGCCTTTGGCTTTTTAGGCCAGTTGACGCTTGAGCAGGGCGATCTCGTCAGCGCCTGTGCCCTGCTTACCGAAAGCCTGCGGCTCAAACAGGAGACGGGCAACCGGTACAGTGTGGCCAACTCGCTGTTCCACCTGGCAACGGCTGTGCTGTTGCAGGGAGACATCGCGCAAGCGCGCACCCTCTACGAGCAGAGCCTGGCTCTCGCCACGGCCTTGGGGCATCGGGAACTCGTGGCCTCCTGTCTGCAAGGCCTGGCCGTCGCACTGACGGCACAAGCACAACCGCTCGCGGCTGCACGACTGTGGGGTGCAGCAGAGGCCCTCCTCCAGAACAGTGCCACCACCTTTCCCCGGGTGCTCCGCGCAAGTGTTAAACGCGCCCAGGCCAGGGCGCGCTCGCAGCTGGGTGACAAGGTGTTTGCTCAGGCTCTGGCAGAGGGGCGCACCATGACAGCCGAACAGGCGCTCGCTTGGCAGCCGGCAATTCCGATCCAGGAAGCGCCCCTCTCCAGGCTTTCCTCTTCGACCGCTCCTACACGCCCTGCTATCTATCCGGCAGGACTAACCACACGCGAGGTGGAGGTTCTGCGTCTCGTCGCACAAGGTCTGACCGATGCTCAGGTGGCTAAACAGCTCGTCATCAGCCCTCGCACGGTCACCACTCATCTCAGCTCCATCTACAACAAACTCGGCATCAACTCGCGGGCTGCTGCTGCCCGCTTCGCCGCCGAACATCAGCTTCTTTGATGAGCTGATGACACGCTCCGTCGTCAACCCATGGCCTCGCGAGAGCATTTTGGTAAATGGGGTGAAGGTTCGGACACAAATGCTGGATCGAGGACTCCTGTGTCGGGACTTTCACCCCATTTACCACATTTCCTCATGGGCATGGTAATATGAGCGAGGGATCGAAGAGTTTTTGGCTGAAGGATCGAACATCGGTGTGAATCGCTCGAAATTGGCCTTGAGGAACGGCTCACCTGCGAAAGGAAAACATCATATGTCAACTGAAGACAACAAAGAACTCGTTCGTCGGTATCGGCAAGCCCATAACCTGAACCAACTAGATTGGCTCGATGACATTGTGGCGGCAGATCTCGTCTCCCATAATCTCTTGCTAGGCGAGGCTCCCGGCCTGGAGAGTGGCAAGATCGCTCACCGACGAGCCCTCGCCGCTTGTCCTGATTACCAGGTCGAAACCGTCGACCTGATCGCTGAAGGTGACAAAGTAGTAGAGCGCTGGAGGGCTTCTGGCACCCACACCGGCACGCCGTTTTTCGGGGTTCAGGCATCCGGAAAGCATTTCTCTGGGACGGGGATCAGCATCTACCGCATCGCGCATGGCAAGATTGTGGAGCACTGGGCCGAGGCCGACTTTCTCGGTTTGCTTCAACAACTGGGGGCTCTCCCCGCCAAGGGAGAGTGAATTTATCTCCCACCATCAGCCTCCGATCAGACGGGAAACGAGGTCGACGAACTGCGACCTCTTTGGCCTCAGGGCCAGATGTGATGGATCGGAATAGCGAGGGGTATCCTGATCTATTTTCCACTTACCAGGTGATCACTCGGATAAACTGAGCCGAGACAAGATTGCTCTCCTACTACTGGGGAGCCTGCGGCCTTTGCAAGAGGACGTGGTCGAGTTCGGGCAGGGGCACGACGCTTTCCTGCTCATTGGGATCGGTCCGAGCAATCACGGCCAGGCAGGGTTCCGTTTGGCTCCGATTGCCGGGTAAGTGAGGCATGCCTGCCGGGATATACACGTAGTCCCCTGCATCGGCAGACAGGTAGTCTCCGAGCCCCTCGCCGTACCACATCTCAGCCTGACCACTGAGGACATAAAAAGCGGTCTCGTGGTGCTCATGCAGATGTGCCTTGGCCCGTGCGCCCGGTGGGATCGTCAGCAGATGCAGGCAGATGGCTTGCGCACCCGCGCTTTGGGCAGAGATTCCAGCAAAGTAGGTGAGGCCTTGCTTCCCCTCATAGGTCTCTTGCGTGTGAATGACTGCGCATGTTGGGGTACTCGATGTTGACATAAGCGGTTCTCCTTCGTCTAGCACTGGATCACAGAAACGGCATTCAGCCTTGAGCTGGTTCCTTTGAGAGTATACCTCATGAATGCCTTCATGTGCTTTGTTCCGGTAACAGAGACGGTTCCTCCTTCTCCAGGAGGAGGTGGATTGACGAGTGAGGAAACGCTCTCCTCCTCACAACAATACGTAAGCGAATACGTAATTTCTACGATACCCTTCCGCTGGCAGTCAGGTAGACTTTCCCTAGTGAGCCGATCGTGAACTGGATACTCCCAGAAGCAAAGGAGAAATGGTATGGGTATGACTGCTGATGGCCTGTCGCACTGGCAGGCCGAAACTGAGGGGACCGACCTCCTCGAGATGACGATTGGAGATCTCTTAGATCGTCGCGCCGATGAGCTTTCTACCCAGGAAGCCATTGTCTATTCCTGTTATCCCGAATTCGGCGATGCGCTCGCCATCCGCTGGACCTACCAGGACTACCGCGACCGCGCGAATGCGGTGGCCAAAGGGCTGCTGGCCCAGGGACTAGCCAAGGGCGATCACATCGCCGTCTGGGCGGCCAATCTCCCGGAGTGGCCGATCCTCATGATGGCTGCCGCCAAAGTGGGGCTGGTGCTGGTGACCATCAACCCCGTGCTGCAGGCGACCGAGGTCGAGTACCTCCTCAAGCAAGGGGATGTGCAGGCGCTGTTCTTCATGGCACGTGTGCGTACCTCCGACCACCTGGCGACCATCCGTTCGCTGATTATTCCTGGGGGCAGGCCCGGAGAGGTCACAAGCGAGCGCCTGCCGAGGTTGCGCTTTGTCTGCCTGATGGGGATGCCTCCGACGGGCCTGCGGGAACAGGAGGGCTGGCGTCCGGCACTGCTGGGTGAGGTGGCGGCTTCGGGCCTCCAGGTGAGCGAGGCTGAGCTAGCCGCACAGCAAACCGCCGTGACTCCCCTGGACCCGGCCATGCTCCTCTACACCTCTGGCACGACCGGGTCCCCGAAGGGGGTCGTGCTCACCCATCGCGGCCTGCTCAATAATACCCTGTTCGTGACACGGCGATGGGGGATGGAACAGACGGACCGGTTTTGCCTTCCCGTGCCATTCTTTCATGCCAAAGGTGTGGGGAGCATTCTGAAGACGCTTGCTGCTGGTGCCACATTGCATCCGCTGCTCGCCTTCGATCCGCAGAAAGTCTTGCAGGTCATCAGTCAGGAACGCTGTACTCTGTTTGCAGGCGTCCCCACCATGCTGGTGGCGCTGATGCAGCATCCCGACTTCACGACGGCTGATCTCTCCTCGCTCAAGCAAGCGGTGAGCGGGGGTGCCCCGGTACCCGTAGCCTTGATGGAGCAGGTGAAAGAATGCACCAGGGCGGATGTGGGCATTAGCTTTGGGCAGACCGAAAGTCTCGTGATTACGCAGACGCTGCCGGATGATCCGTTTGAACGCAAAGCCGCCACGGTAGGCATCCCGCTGCCGCACATCGAGGTGAAGATTGTCAATCCGGCGACTGGTGACATCGTGCCCTGTGGAGAGCGCGGGGAGTTGTGCTGCCGAGGCTACCAGGTCATGGCTGGCTATTACAAGATGCCAGAGAAGACTGCCGAGGCAATTGATGCCGAAAGGTGGTTACATACCGGTGACCTGGCAACGATGGATGGGCGTGGCTATGTCAACATTGTGGGCCGGCTCAAGGACATGGTCATTCGTGGCGGGGAGAACCTGTTTCCACGTGAGATTGAGGAGTTCCTCATGCGCCACCCCAAGGTGGCCGGCGTGCAGGTCGTCGGGGTACCGGATGCCTTCTTTGGCGAGGAACTGCTGGCGGTGGTGATTCCCAAGGTCGGTGAGCAACTCACCGAACAGGAGCTGCGCGACTACTGCAAAGGACAGATCAGCCACCAGAAGATCCCGCGCTACTTCCAGTTCGTGGAGAGCTACCCCTTGACAGCCAGCGGCAAGGTGCAGAAGTTTGTCCTGCGCGAGCAAGCGATCAAAGCGCTCGGTCTGGAGGCGGCGGCGAACACTCAGACAGCATGAGCAGCGCCCGGCATGTTCAGAGAGCGAGAAGATGCCTCATCCTTTTTCTGTCACATCGGGTTTGAAGCCAGGAAAATTGACCTGCTTGAGGGAAGTCACGAAAAAGATGAGCGCGCTTCCGGGCATTGTTTCTCGCAACCTCCCTGTCTTCGTCTCTCCGGATTCGACAGCAAAGGGTCAGAGAAGGCCTTGCTAGAAGGAGGCAGTTCTTCCATGTACGATGTGATTGTCGTCGGTGCTCGCTGCGCCGGATCACCAACGGCTATGCTGCTGGCACGCAAAGGTTACCGCGTGCTGCTCCTCGATAAAGCGACGTTCCCCAGTGATACCATGTCTGGCCATTTTCTCCACCAACGAGGAGCAGCTTGCCTCAAACGGTGGGGAATCTTAGAACGGGTCATTGCAACCAATTGCCCCGCAATCACCAGCGTGACGCTCGATCTTGGCCCTTTCTCTCTCGTCGGATCGATCCTTCCGACAGATGGTGTCGCTGCTCTCTATGCCCCCCGGCGCATCATGCTTGACTACCTCCTTGTCAAGGCCGCCGTCGAGGCTGGGGCTGAACTGCGGGAAGGCTTCCATGTGCAAGAACTTCTCAAAGAGGAAGAACGGGTGGCGGGCATACGCGGTGGCCATGTCCGGGGTGAGCCTGTCACAGAGAAGGCTACGCTCGTGATCGGCGCCGATGGGATGCGTTCACTGGTGGCACGCGCGGTCCAGGCTCCCACCTACCAGAGGAGACCGGTGTTCTGCTGTGCGTACTACTCGTACTGGAGCGGCATTTCGGCAGCAGGAGGCGAACTCTACCCTCGTGATCATCGCATCATCATTACCTTTCCCACCAACGACAGCAAGGTGCTGGTCGCTATTCAATGGCCACATCAGGAGTTCGATGCCATCCGCCGCGATATAAGAGGTCACTTCCTGCAGACGCTTGAGGCGTGTACTCCCCATCTTGCCAGTCGTATACGAGAAGCCAAACAAGAAGAACGGTTCGTAGGGACCGGGGATCTCCCCAACTTTTTCCGCAAACCCTACGGTCCAGGATGGGCGCTGGTTGGAGATGCAGGTCATTTCAAAGATCCAATCCTGGCGCATGGGATCAGCGACGCCTTCCGCGATGCTGAACTCCTCGCCGAGGCGATCGATAGCGGCCTGGCAGGGCGACGACCTCTGCAAGAGGCGCTCGCCGACTATGAACAACGACGCAACGAGACTGCTTTGCCCCTCTACGAACTCAACTGTCAAAGGGCCACGCTTGAGCCCCCTCCCCCTGCCATGCAATCCCTTTTCAGTGCCCTGCGTAGCAACTCAGTCGAGTTCAGTCGCTATATAGCAGCCTTAGCAGGAACGGTCTCACCGGCCGAGTTCTTCGCGACTGAAAACATGGAACGGATTCTGAACGATCTCAGGCCATAGTGGTAGAAGGAGGGATCTATGAGATCCCTATTCGCTTTTGCCAGCAGGAGGGAAGGAGCCACTGATGAGACCGGGACGTGTCCTGGCAGACATTGAACAGAGCGAGCATCTCCCGCTCGCCGCGCGGCTTGCTGCGCGCAGTACGTATGAGCTGCTACGGAACGCAGCAGAGACGGCTCCAGAACAAAGAGCCCACAGCTCGCGTTCCACCAGCCAAGCCAGCTCATCAGCCCGTCTCGCTCACCTCACGTGTCTTGCTGAGCAAGCTGCACCAGACCGCCAATCTCCTGGCTGACCTCTTGATCGGCACGCAGGACGTGATCGCCTTGCTGCTGCCTGACGTGTTTGAAACCCATCTGCTTCTCTGGGGCGGGCAAGCCGCTGGGATCGTCTGTCCGATCCATCCCTGCGCACCTCTTGACCAGGTTATAGCACTGGTGCGAATGGTGGAAGCAAAGGTCCTCGTGGCACCGGGGCCGGAAATGAGTCAAGGCCTGTGGCGCAAGGCGGAACTGCTCGCGATGCGAGGTGAAGAGCATCACCGTGGTCCTCCAAGTTCAGGGACCAGGGAACGAACGGGATGCCATCTCTGCCTTCGATGCCCTGTTGGCTGATTACCAGGCGTCCTGCCTCCTCGCTGGGCGCGAGATTGCTCCCGATGACATCGCGATCTACTTCCCCACCAGAGACACGACTGGGGCACCCAGCTTCGTGCCTCTGACCCACGGGGCTCTGCTGTACGCGGCCTGGGCGTTCGGCCTCGTGAGCATGCTCGCGCCGGAGGAGGTGCTCCTCCGCGGTCTCTTGCGCTTTTTCCAGGGGTGGTGGTGGCCAGCGGCTGACTCATAGACCACCTGGGTTGACCCCCTGAAGAATTAGGTGAGAATATCGATTCCCGCCTGTTTCTTGCATGCTCATTTTCCACAGACAGCGAACAATTGTGGTACCAATTTCGAGGTTTTAGCTTGCAGCCTCCTGGGTCGCCTCTTCTCCCTCTTTTGTCACATTCACGCGCAAAGGCCGGAGATTCTCCAACGAGCGCCCCGGTTGCGGTGCGAACTGATACTTGCCAATGAGGTTGATGTGCTCCCAGCCCAGTGGCGCGATATGTGCGACGGTTGTCTCTGAGATCTCTTCGCCCTGCCTACGCAGCGTCGCGAACGCCTCGGTCAGATAGATCGTATTCCAGGCTGCAATGGCTGCCATCAGCAAATGCAAGCAACTTGCCCGATGAATCTGATCTTCTAGAGCGCGATCACGTAGCTCCCCTAGACGACCAAAGAAGAGCTGGCGGGCGAGCGAGTGCAACGCTTCCCCTTTGTTAAGACCAATCAGAATGCGGCGGCGGAACGCGGCATCGCGAAAATAGTCCAGCAAGAAGGAGGTCCGTTCGAGCTTGCCGAACTCGGTGAGCGCTCTCGCCACCTGATTTTGGCGCGGGTAGGCTGCCAGTTTGCGCATCAGCAGCGAGGCGGACACGGTCCCGTGACGAATGGATGAAGCGACGCGCCGCATTTCATCCCATTGCTCAATGATAAGCTTCTTGTTGACCTGATCGAAGAGCAGTGTTTTGAGCGGTTCAGACGTTCCCACAGCATCGAGCAGATACAGTTTCTTCGAGAGGGCGTCACCGATGCGTGGGGCAAAGCGGAAACCAAGCAACGTTGCCAGGGCAAACACCTGCTCCGTACTGCCCCCAGTATCGGTGTAATGCTCGCGAATATGCAAGTCGCTCTCATGATGGCACAGTGCGTCGATCACATACAGCGCCTCCTCGTTCGTCCCAATGACCTGTGGCTTGCCAAAAGGCATCCAGATGTCAGCTGCGTGGACATAGATGTTGGTTCCTCGCCCAACGCCAAAATATTTGGCATTGTGCTCGGCATTGGCCGCTTTCACCCCCACGGACATGCGCATGCCATCAGAGGATGAGGTGGTTCCATCCCCCCAGGCCCGCGAGAGCGGTGCAGAGAGGACAAAGTTATCCAAACAGGCCAGAGATGCGAGCAACGTCTCCTCACGGATATGCCAATCCACCGACCAGGAAAGTTGGCGATAGGTATAGGGACACGACTGTTCCATCTTGGTGAGCCCCAGGTTCATGCCCATGCCCATCAGAGTGGCAACAAGGACCAGTTTCTCGTCGCCCACCGGGGCATCACCGCTGGTCAGGTGGGTCAAGGGCCGCAGAAACCCCGTCCAATTGTCCAACTCCAGCAGCAGATCGGGAAGCGTGATCTGAGGCAGCATGTCATAGACGCGTGGTCTCAGGCGTTCTACCTCTGCTGGGATCTCCTTTTCCAGCGGCGGCAGGTGCAGCTGACCCTTTTCATCCAGACACAGACTCCCCTCAACCTTTCCGATACTCTCCTGGAGAGCCACCAGCTTCTCAGCGATCTCTTGCTGCTTCGCTGCCAGATACGTTTCCGCTTCCTCGGTCACCGCCAGTCTGGTCTGGTTCTTCTGAACGAGTTGTGTAAAGTGTTCTTGGGGCAAGAGGTAGCCCTCGAAGGCCCGATAGCGTCGGCTCCCACCCACGGCGATATCTCCTGATCGCACGCGCCCTTTGAGTGCGTCAAAGGCTGCCGCCTCATAGTAGTTGGGAGCGATCTCGTCGCCTGTGAGCGCATGCTTGCGCCACCGCTCAGTGAGGTGTCCTAGAGGCGCGGTCATCTTGACCTTCTCCACGTTCTGTTCGCGGGCAGTGACACGCTTGCGGCGCTCTGCTAACTGCGAGACATATTCCAGTGCCTGGAGCGCGGGCTCGCTCCGACGCACCGGCTGGAAGTCGAGTGCCTGATAGAGGGAGAGCAGACTTTGCCGCATCGGGGTGTAGCGGGACTCGATGAGATCCAACGCATCCAGGTTTTCCGGTCGGAGCAGGCGCTTAGCGGAATCCACGGTAGCCTGAAGCTGCGTTTCTGAAACCTTCGCGAGAACCGCCGTGACAGGATCGTCCCCTTCCGTCCTGGCCAATAAAAAGGCTTCCGCGGCCTTCGTCAACACTGTCAGATGGCTATTCAGCGTGCGTGTATTGAGGCGGAAATGCTTCTCCTGCCGTCGTTCTCCCTTGCGCATCAGCTCTCCCAGCAGCTTATCGAATTGATCAAGCGCTTGATCGGTCAAATCCTGCGACAACTCAAAAAGGTGAGCCACCAGCAGCGCATGCCGTCGTTCTGTTTTAAATTTCAGCAGCGGCTGAGTCTGATATTTGCTACACTTGCGCGCTAACTGCAAAACTCTGTTCTGATGCAGAGCGGGCGGCACCGCTGGCAGTTCCAATCCGCGCAGAAACAGTAAGCGTTCCACGATCTGCTTGACGCTTTTCGCCGAAGTCACTCCGGGAGGCTCCCGCAGCCAACTTAAACGTGTCGTTCCTCGTCGCCCGGCGTCTGCATACAACAACCCATCCAGCCGTGTGCGGTGTTCCAGGGTGAGGTCGGCTATAAGCAGGCGAAACAGCCGCTTCTCAGCAGCCTTGAGCACGATCCAGACCAACCGCTCTAGATGTATCAGCCCTGGGGCAATAATGCCCTCCGTGCGCAGCAGCTCCAGGGCCTGCTCGATCAACGGGACAGGACGGTCGCTTTCCATCGCCAGGGGAAGCAATTCACGGGCGAGCCACAAGTACTCTCGCCACCCACACTCACGGAACTTATATTTCTGGCGGATCTCATCCAGGTGCTCATACACGGTATTGTCACGATCACCATAGTGGGCAAAAGCGGAAGCTGGCACCTGCACTTGATCAGCAATCGCTATCAGCACGCGGCTTGGAATGCCCGCTACATCCTTCAAGGGGCGTCCGGGGAAACGTAACACAGCGAGCTGCA
>WNFY01000225.1_pt1 | contig 46567 bp, 35 predicted proteins | sample 5400091 | NCBI WGS metagenome assembly WNFY01 (sample SAMN13153364, study PRJNA577476) | soil metagenome | isolation source: 60 cm soil or saprolite under grassland replicate 1 | place: USA:California | collected 2016-06-15
ATTGCAGCGGAAGGTGAATACCAGGCTTCACAACGTTTGGCTGATGCAGCACAAATTTTAAGCGATCAACCCAGTGCACTTACACTTCGTTACTTGCAAACATTAAGAGAAATTGCTACAGAAAAAAATTCCACAACCATTTTCCCTGTTCCTATCGATCTGCTAAAACCTTTTTTAGGCAAAGGCAAAAATGAATAAAAGAATTAATGCAAAACATTCTGTATTCAAATAATTATCTTAGTTACATGTTTGAGTACAGCGATGAATATTTTATGCAGCAGGCATTGAAACAGGCGCAGCGAGCGTTTGATGCAGATGAAGTGCCCATTGGCGCCGTCATTGTAATCAATAATAAAATTATTGCAAGAGCTTGTAACCAGGTTGAGCTATTGAATGATCCCACCGCACATGCGGAGATGCTTGCTATTACATCAACCTGCAATTATCTTGGTTCTAAATATTTAACTGAAGCAACTTTATATGTAACTATAGAACCTTGTCTTATGTGTTGCGGCGCTATGTACTGGAGTAAGCTTGCAAGAATTGTGTATGGTGCAAACGATGAAAAAAATGGATACCTGCATATCACAAAAGCTGTATGGCCATTTCATCCAAAAACAGAATTAGTAAAAGGTGTGTTGCAAAATGAATGCACACAATTGATAAAAGATTTTTTTAAAAATAAACGATAAATTTTATTAAATAAAAATTGAAATAGCAGTTTATTATACGTTGCAAATTTTTTTACGAAGACGTAATCAGGCGAGAGAATTACCAAACGTGCAAGAGTGCGACGCAACAAAAGATTAATAGTGTTCTCAGGATTGGCATATAAAAAATTCTAATCTTATAGAATCATTCCATTATCCAAACACTCGAATCATTCTTATCATTTCAATCATTTCAAATCATGGTTATACAAATGGAAACTTAACCACTTTTGCCTTTACAGCGTTGTTGCGAATGCTGATAAATATTTCAGTATCCAATGCTGCATCTTCAATATTAACATAACCGAGACCAATTGCTTTACCAAGCGAAGGCGCCTGTGTGCCGCTGGTAACATAGCCGATAAGATTGCCATCCTTATTGACTATTTGATAATTATGCCGGGGAATGCCGCGATCAATCATTTCAAAACCTACAAGTTTTCTTTTGATGCCTTCCGCTTTTTGTTTTTGAAGAATTGCTTTCGCAGTAAAATTAGTTGCCTTATTTAATTTGGTGATCCAACCCAAACCAGCTTCCAAAGGTGTAGTTGTATCGTCAATATCATTACCATATAAACAGTAACCCATTTCTAAACGCAGCGTATCCCTGGCCCCAAGGCCAATCGGTTTTATACCTTGCGATGAACCTACCTCAAAAATGGAGTTCCATATTTTATCAGCGCAGTCATCTTTATCTTCAAAATAAATTTCCACGCCGCCCGAACCCGTATAACCTGTTGCACTGATGAGCACATTATCAACGGCTGCAAATCTTCCTTTCACAAATGTGTAATATTTAAGATTGAGAATATCAAGATCAGTTAATGGCTGCAATATTTTGGTAGCATTTGGTCCCTGAATAGCAAGCAAACATGTTTTGTCGCTGATATTATGCATCTCTGCATTTTGCGTATTATGATCGCTAATCCAATTCCAGTCTTTTTCAATATTTGAAGCATTCACTACGAGCATATACACTTTGTTCTCTTCAATACAGTAAACAATTAAATCATCAGCAATGCCACCAGTATTGTTTGTCAAACAGGAATATTGTGCTTTGCCATTAACGAGTTTGGAAGCATCATTGGTTGTAACACGCTGAATAAGATCCAATGCATTTTCTCCTTTCAAAATAAATTCACCCATATGGCTTACATCAAAAACGCCTGCATTATTGCGCACAGCAGCATGTTCATCGTTAATACCTGTATAACTGATGGGCATGTTGTATCCTGCGAATTCGGCCGTCTTGGCGCCAAGCGCAATATGCTTTTTAGTGAAAGGAGTATTTTTCATGTTTGATTTTAAAAATTGCACAATTTATGATAACAAAAATAGGTGAGCAGTTATCATTCAAAAAATATTATGTGATTTGCAATTGTATTTTTGAGAATTAGCTTTAGGTATCAGACCATATCAGACATCATACATCAGATATTCTATCTTTGCGCATGCTTAAACAAACACTATTAAAAGCCGTGGATGCAGGCGCTGCTGTTTTAAAACAATACTTTAACCAGTCTTTTATAATAAGTCATAAAGAAGGCATTAATGATCTTGTTACAGAAGCGGATCATAAAAGTGAAGAGGTGATCTTCAGCGTGATACGTGAAAATTTTCCCGGTCATTATATTTTAAGTGAAGAGACTGGCGCAATTGTGCAGGAGTCAAATTATAAATGGATAATTGATCCTATAGATGGCACTGTAAATTTTGCCAATGGCATTCCAATTTGTTGCGTGAGTATCGGTCTTGAAGTGAATGGCAGTATTGAAATGGGTGCGGTATATAATCCTTTTATGAATGAGCTTTTTTTTGCACAGCGAGGCTTTGGTGCAACACTGAATGATGGACGAATTTGTGTAAGTGATAAAACAGATGTAATACAAAGTTGTCTTGTCACAGGTTTTCCTTATACATATCTCGACATGGCAAATGGTCCGCTTGAAGTGTTTGGAAGATTAATAAGACAAGGCATCCCGGTTCGTCGTTTGGGCAGCGCTGCGCTTGACTTGTGCTGGGTTGCTGCCGGTCGTTTTGATGGTTTTTATGAACATAAATTATATGCATGGGACAGTGCTGCTGGTTTTCTTATTGTGGAAGAAGCAGGCGGAAAAGTAACAGATATGCAGGGCAATTATTATAATCCTTATCAGCCGGGAATCGTTGCTACGAATGGAAAAATTCATGAGGAGTTGCTGAAGTGGATTAATGATGAGATTTGATTTACAATTTTTAGATGTATGATTTACGATTTGTTATTATTAACCCGCAATCTGATTTTTTATTATTAAAGTGAAAATAAAAATGATGATTAATTAAATCGTAAATCCGAAATCGTAAATCGTAAATTTTTTATTAAATCGTAAATTATGAATGAATCCCATACTGAAATCTCTTCTCTCGGTGAATTTGGTTTAATCGATCATCTTACAAGGAATTTTGAAATTCAAAACGCTTCTACTATTGTGAGTGTGGGTGATGATGCTGCAGTGATAGATCATTACGGCAAACAAACTGTTATTACAACAGACCTGCTGATTGAAGGTATTCACTTTGACCTGATGTATACACCACTTAAACATCTTGGCTACAAAAGTGTAATTGTAAACCTGAGCGATATATATGCAATGAATGCTGTGCCAACGCATATTACAACGAGCATCGGCGTGAGCAACCGTTTTAGCGTTGAGGCATTGGATGAATTTTATGAAGGCGTGTATGCTGCCTGTGAAAAGTATGATGTGGATCTAATCGGTGGTGATACCTCTGCTTCACAAAAAGGGTTTATTGTTTCTGTTACTGCTATTGGTGAAGTATCGCCCGATAATTTTGTAAAAAGAAGTACAGCCGGCAAAGGTGATCTTATTTGTGTGAGTGGTGATCTTGGTGGAGCTTTTCTCGGGCTGACTTTGCTGGAAAGAGAAAAAAAAATATGGATAGAAAATCCACAAGTGCAGCCGGATCTTGAAGGTGAAAAATATATAGTAGGCAGAATATTGAAACCTGAAGCAAGAAAAGACATCATTGAGTTTTTTGACAAGAACAAGATAACACCCACTGCAATGATGGACATTAGTGATGGCCTTAGCAGCGATATTTTACATATTTGTAAACAAAGCAATTTGGGTTGCAAAATTTATGAAGAAAAGTTACCCGTTGCTGAAGAAAGCAGGCTGGCTGCATTTAAGTTTGGTCTTGATCCAACAGTATGTGCATTGAATGGCGGCGAAGACTATGAATTGATCTTTACAATTAAACAGGGCGATTATGACAAACTTGTTTTAAATGAAGAGATAACTGTGGTTGGCTATATGACAGATATTGAAGAAGGCACAAAGTTTTTAACCAAAGGTGGCAATACTTTTGAGATAACTGCACAGGGATGGAATGCATTTAAATAACCATATAACTTTAACTTTAAAACAAAAAAGAATAGTGAGGAGACTTATTGATGACAAAAGATATTGTGATGAAAGAACCTCATCTTAAGAAAGGAAGACCGTGTATGATTTTATCGTGCAGGCTCGGATGCTGTAAAACACTAATACATATATCTAAATATTTTTTCTCTTATTTAATTATCGTTTTCTTACTGACAAGTTGTTCTGCAGCTAAATATCCATCTTATAATCCTCAAAATAAAATTGCTCCGCAAAAACTCAAAGAAGATTTTATCCTGCTTAAAAAAATTCTTGAAGCCAATCATCCCAGTCTTTACTGGTACACGCCGAAAGATAGTATAGACTGGTATTTTAATCAAACATTGCAAAGCATTACGGATTCGCTTACTGAATCGCAATTCAGAATTAAGGTTGCATGTTTCATTGCCAAAATACGTTGCGGCCACACTACAGTTAGGCCATCAAAAACATTTATAAATTATGTTTCAAAACATGAGTTTAACAGGTTTCCATTATTGCTGAAAGTATGGAACGATAGTCTTATTTTGCTAGGCAGCCTTAACAGAGACGACAGTATGTTGAAGAGAGGAACGCTTATCACTTCAATAGACGGACATAGCGATCACGAAATGCTGGATTCTATGTTCCAGTTTATCAGCACAGATGGTTATGCTGATAATTTTAAAAGACAGGCAATCAGTTTTAACTTTCCTGTTTATTATAGTTTTGCTTATCCGCTTAAGGATTCTTTTTCGGTACATTATATTGATTCAACTGGCATACAAAAAGAAACTTATGTAAAACTATACAAGCCGGCTTTGGACACTGCAAAGTTTATAGAGCCGGGTATTAAAACAAGGCCGCCAACACATCAGGAGAAAAAAATTATTTCGCTGCTTAATAAAAGAAGTATCACTTATGACACTGTAAATAATGTTGCATATATGCGCCTTGCTACATTCAGCGATGGCAAACTGTACAATTTTTTTAGAAAAAGTTTTCAGGAATTAAAAAGTAAAAATATTCCTTACCTGATTATTGATCTTAGGGAAAACACCGGTGGTAATATAAGCTCCAGCATAAACTTAACCCGCTACATAAAAGATAAACCTTTTCGTCTCGCTGATACTGTTGCCGCAGTCAATCGCAGCTTAACTTATGGAAAATATATTCACCCCTCACTGCTTTACAGAATAGCAATGCGCCTTACAACACACAAAAAAAGTGACGGCAAATTTCATTTTACTACGCTGGAAAAATATGCATACAAACCTTATCGCAAGCTTCATTACAATGGCAATGTATTTATAATACAGGGCGGTTATACATTTTCTGCTGCGACAATGTTTCTGTTAAATGTAAAAGGTCAGCAAAATGTAACGGTTGTTGGTGAAGAAACCGGCGGCGGAGATTATGGTACATCTGCTATTCATTTGCCATCTGCCATTTTACCCAATAGTAAAATACAAGTTGCATTGCCTTTATACCGTGTTGTGGATGATCGCGCTAAAATAAAGGATGGTCACGGCATACAGCCCGATATATTTATTCCTCCCTCTCCAACAGCAATCAGGCAAGGCATTGATCCAAAACTGCAGGCAATAAAAAATTTGATACAACGGCATGCAGTAAAAGAAGATTAATTTTTTAGGTAACAATCAACAGAATTGCTATGAGGCTTCCGTTGTGCCTGCCCCGAAAATTCGTGGGTCACCCACTTGTACTGTAGCAATTTACGTGAACAATACAGAATATTGAACGAAGGAACGGGGAATTATGAATGAACGAAGCAATATTGAATTTTCAACACTCAATATTCAATGCTCAAGTTTGAAAATCGAGTAATGAACAAAGAATGATGAATGAAGTGAATAGTCAATTTTCAACACTCAAGTTAAAATATCAAATACGGATATGAATGATGAGGTATGTCATTCAAGTTGTAAACCGTTTAGCATAATAAATGAATAATAAATAATGAATAATTGCTTCCTATTTCTTGCTACTTGTTTCTTGCTACTTGTTTCTTGATTTTTCGGTTTCAGATTTCAATTTTCAGATTTTGCTTCTTGTCTCTTTCTATATCATCTTGCAAAAAACATTACATACAATTGCTACTATTGCATTTTGCTGTAATTTCACCGCTCGAAAAAAATGTTGAATAAAGTTCTGAATGAATAAGAGTTCGCTGAAGCGGAATGGATGCTTAGTACAAATACAAAAGCAAGGCTAAAAAAAATATAAATCGTAAATCTAAAAATCATAAATCCAAATGGCAGAAGTGATTTTAATGCCGCGTTTAAGTGATACCATGACGGAAGGTGTAATCGCGGCATGGCATAAAAAAGTTGGAGATGCTGTAAAGAAAGGTGATCTGTTGGCAGAAATTGAAACGGATAAGGCTACTATGGAATTGGAAAGTTACCAGGAAGGAACACTGTTGCATATTGGCGCGAATAACGGAGAAAAATTACAGGTGAATGATCTGCTTGCTATTATTGGTAAACAGGGAGAAAATGTGAATTCACTTATAGAGCAACATAAAGGTGGTGGCGGCGGAGAAAAAGCTGCGCCTGAACAAGCCCAGCCTGCTGCACAGGAAAAACCCACAGAAGCTTCGCCCGCTAAAAAAACGGAAGCCAGTAACGGGCAACCAACAACAGGTAAACAGAAAACCGAAACTTCATCAGTTGATTATGCATCAAAAGAAGAAGTAGTATTAATGCCGCGTTTGAGTGATACCATGACAGAAGGTGTGATTGCTGCGTGGCATAAAAATGTAGGTGACGATGTAAAGAAAGGTGAAGTGCTTGCTGATATTGAAACTGATAAAGCTACTATGGAGCTTGAAAGTTATAAGGAAGGAAAACTTTTGTACCAGGGTGCAAAGGAAGGAGAAAAAGTTTTGGTAAATGATCTCCTCGCAATTATTGGCAAAGAAGATCTTGATGTTGATACAATAGTCAAAGCTATAAAAGGTGGCAAAGCTGCAGAAACAGGCGCTTTCACCCCTGCTGCAAAAACACCTGATGATCAGCAAAAGGCGGAAGGAGATACTGCTCCTCTAAATGCTGAGGTTCTGCAGGCTGCTCAGCAAGGTGCACAACAGCAAATGGTAAATGAAGGAAGAATATTTGCTTCACCATTAGCCAAAAAACTTGCACAGGAAAAAGGCATTGATCTTCGTTATGTAAAAGGTAGCGGTGATAATGGAAGAATTACAAAATCTGATATTGAAAATTATAAACCTGCTGCACAACCGCAGCCAGTAGCCAAAGAGCAGTTGGCAGTAAGCGGTCCTCCAAAAGCAGCAGTTCCATCTGGTCAGGTAGATTTTGAAGAGATACCTGTTTCACAAATGCGCAAAACTATTGCCCGGCGTTTGGTTGAAAGCAAATTTTCTGCGCCTCATTTCTATGTAACCGTGAGCATTGACATGGATCAGGTAGTTGCTGCAAGAGGCCGTATCAATGAATTAAGCAAAGTAAAGATTAGTTTTAATGATATAGTATTGAAAGCCGTAGCAGTTGCATTAAAGCAACATCCAAAAGTGAACAGCAGTTGGCTGGGTGATAAGATACGCATCAATCATCACGTAAACATTGGCGTTGCTGTTGCAGTGGAAGAAGGTCTACTGGTGCCTGTTGTTCGATTTGCAGATACAAAGTCATTAAGCCAGATAGCTGCTGAAGTAAAAGATTTTGCAGAGCGTGCAAGAAATAAAAAATTGCAACCTGCTGATTGGGAAGGAAGCACATTTACTATTTCTAACCTGGGCATGTTTGGCGTTGATGAATTCACTGGCATTATCAATCCTCCTGATGCCTGCCTTCTTGCGATAGGCGGCATTACCAAGGTTCCTGTTGTAAAGAATGATCAGATTGTTCCGGGAAATGTTATGAAGGTAACATTAAGTTGTGATCACCGTGCAGTGGATGGTGCAACTGGTGCAGCTTTTTTGCAAACACTTAAGAGCATACTGGAAGAGCCTTTGCGCATGCTGGTGTAATAAGCACTGATTATTTTATTAAAGCAAGTTTCAGTTTAACATCAATTCCATTCTTATATCTGCCCTTGCATAAGGAGTCACTGTTACCGGAATTTCTTTAAAGCCTAATTTGGTATATAATTTTATTGCAGGTTTTAGTATTCTGTTTGATTCAAGCCAGATTCTTTTTGCATGCAGGAGCCTCGCTGTTTCAATGGCATGCATTCCTAATTTATAACCAATCTGATTGCCCTGAAATCGCGGTGCAACACCCATTTTCGCTAATTCAAATTCATGCTTACCCGTTTTAATTAAAGCACAAACACCTGCCACTTCATCTTCATATAAAGCAAACAGAATTTCTCCACCCTTATTAATAATATACTCTTCAGGGTTGCTTAGTTGCTCTATGTCATGTTGCTCCACAACAAAATACTTTTCTATCCATTCCAGATTAATGCGCTTAAAATCTTTTGCATAACGCGTGTCAAAACTGCAAAATTTTACTTCGGACATACAACAAAAAATTACATGTTTTTAAATCGCTTGTAATAAGACTTCTCTTCTAAAAGAGCTTCCATTTCTTCAAGTGCTTTCAATAAATTGTTTTCCTGTTTTCGCATTAGTTGTGTATTCAGCTTTTCAATCTTATCCCATACTTTTTTAAATTCAGGCAATGCTGCTTTTCCTTTTTTGGACAGCCTTAGCAGCCTTTTACGGCTGTCGTTTGGAGATTTAACAGACTCTATATAACCTTTCCTTTCCAGCTCTTTTGCAAGATGAATAATAGCAGGATGGGTAAGACTTAATTCATCGGCAATTTCCATAATGCCAACTCCATTTCTCCGGGCAACAAGATAAAAAAGCACAAAATATTTCGCTTCAAAATCGAGATGATGTTCTTTGTATATTATTGCTACATCTCTTGAAAACACATCGGTTAATCGCCTCATCCTTGCACCTATAGCTAATGCCCCAAGTGTGGAAATAATATTATCGTTCATAAAAGGTAAGCATTTACGTAAATAGTTACGCAAACATAATAATTATTTTATTTAAGGATAAATTTTTTATGGGAGAATTTTTTCAAAATCCAGGCATTTGTAAAAACGCTATATTAACAGACTATAAATATTAGTAGTGTAATATATTAGTGTAATATATTAAGATAAGTGGAGAACCAACCGTACGAGTGAGTGACCAACAAACACTCAATGCCAGTACCAGCGTTGGTTTCATACCTCTATAAAAAATTCCTTGCAAAATTTTTATTGAAAACCAGTCATTTGCAGCGATACGATAAAAAACATTTTCCTAAAATTTGGTTGTCTGGATACATAACCACAACTTTGCAGCCCATTTAAATCAGCGGGATAGCGCTGACATCAAAAAAATACAATAAAATGAGTAATCAACATTTCACAACCAAACATGCGAACGAGGCTACCGTGCACCGCAACTGGTGGGTTGTAGACGGTACTAATCAAACCGTAGGTCGCATATGTTCAAAGATAGCGTCGGTCCTTCGTGGTAAGACAAAGGCATCGTTCACACCGCATGTTGATACGGGGGATTATGTTATCGTAATTAATGCCGATAAAGTTGTTTTTACAGGCAACAAATTCCAGGATAAAGAGTACATTACTTACTCAGGTTATCCCGGCGGGCAAAAACAAGAGGCTGCAAAAGATCTTATTCGCCGCCGCCCTGAAGCTGTGGTGGAGAGAGCGATAAAAGGAATGCTTCCTAAAAATCGACTTGGACGCAAGATGTTTAAAAAGTTGTTTGTATATGCAGGTGCTTCGCATCCTCACACTGCACAACAACCTAAAGAGTTGAAATTTTAAATGTAAACGCTGAATATAAAATATAAAATTTGTCCCGCATTTGCGGGATCAAATTTTTCCCAAAGGGATTCCTTCGGAACAAATTTTCAAATTTCAAATTGAACAAATGGAAAAGCAGAAAAATGCTGTTGGTCGTCGTAAAGAAGCCGTAACCCGTGTATTTATCAGCAAGGGTGAAGGCAAGATCATAATAAATGATAAAGATTATAAAGAATATTTTGCTCTGGCTTACCTGCAAAACCAGGTAGAAGCACCTTTAAAAGCAATTGAAGCAGTTGATAAGTTTGATATAAAAATTAATGCCGGTGGCGGAGGTGTGAAGGGCCAGGCGGAAGCCGTTAAATTAGGTATTGCACGTGCTTTACTCGAAGTAAATGCAGAATATCGCCCCGCATTAAAAGCTGCAGGTGTGTTAAAGCGTGATCCCCGTAGTGTTGAACGTAAGAAATTTGGTCATAAGAAGGCACGTAAGAGCTTCCAGTTCAGTAAACGTTAATTCAGTTTTGAGTTTGCAGTAAGCAAAAAATAAAACTGACATAATCATTACAATCATTCAAATCATTTTAATCAATAATTAAATGGAACAAAATACTTCTTTACAGCAACAGTTACTCGATGCGGGTGTACACTTTGGTCATCTGAAAAAGAAGTGGAACCCCAAGATGTTACCTTACATCTTTGCTGAAAAGAAAGGCATTCACATCATTGATCTTAACAGAACAGTTGATGGTTTACAGGAAGCCGCTGCTGCCATGAAGCAGATTGCAAAAAACGGTAAGAAGATCATGTTCGTTGCCACAAAAAAACAGGCGAAAGAAATCGTTAGTGAATGTGCAAAGAAGGTAAACATGCCTTATTCTACTGAACGCTGGCTGGGTGGTATGCTTACCAATTTCAATACAGTTCGCAAGAGCGTTAAAAAAATGCAGAGCATTGAAAAAATGCTGAGTGATGGCAGCGCTGAAAGTCTTACCAAGAAAGAGCGTTTGACATTAAGTCGCGATAAGGACAAAATGGAAAAAGTGCTGGGTGGTATTGCTCAGCTTGGCCGTTTGCCTTCTGCTTTGTTTATCGTTGATATTGGTCACGAGCATATTGCATTGGCAGAAGCAAAACGTTTAGGCATCACAACTTTGGGTATGGTAGATACAAACTGCGATCCTAACAAAGTTGATTATCCCATTCCCGCAAACGATGATGCAACAAAATCAATTGCCATCATCACAAATTATATCACTGCTGCAATTGCAGAAGGCCTGCAAGAACGCCAGGCTGCAAAAGAAGAAGAGGTAGAAGAAGTGGATAATGAAGCAGAAAAGAAAGCTCAGCGCTTATTGGCTGAAGCTGAAGCTGAAGCAGCCCGTGGTGGCGGTGGTCGTGGAGGCCGCGGAGGTGGTCAGCCCAAGCGTCGTATTCCTGGTGGAGCAAGCCGCAGAACACAAGGTGGCGGCCCGCAGGGTGGTGGCGGAAGAAGATAAACAAGTCTTTTAGTTATAGAAGGGTCATTAGTCATTAGATTTCTGATGATTATTGACCCAATTTATATAATACAATTACTCCCGTTCCGCCTCACGTGACTCTTGTACTGTAACAAATAGCTTGTCTTTTATTAATGAGAATGATTTTTGTAGCAAAAAAAATTTGCGATGCGATTTTAAAATTTCTAAATTCAAAATTTCAAAATAATATTTTATGTCAACAACAGTTCAAATAACAGCAGCCGATATAAATAAGCTACGCCAGGCTACAGGTGCAGGCATGATGGATTGCCGTAAAGCCTTAACTGAAACCAATGGTGATTTTGAAGCTGCTATTGACTGGCTGCGGAAACACGGCCAGAAAGTTGCTGCTAAACGCAGTGAACGTGAAGCAAAAGAAGGTGTGGTAATTGCTAAAACAACAGCAGATAATAAAACAGGTTTTATTGTTTTGGTGAGTTGTGAAACAGACTTCGTAAGCAAGAATGCTGATTTTATTGCATTTGCTCAAACCATTGCCAATGCCGCTGTTGAGAATAATGTGAAAAGTGTGGAAGAACTCAACAACGTATCTGTTAACGGTTCTACAGTGTCTGACCTCGTAAATGATAAGCTTGCTTCAATAGGTGAAAAGATTGGCATTACCCGTTTGGAAAGAGTTGATGCACCTTATGTAGCATCTTATATACATGGCAAAAATCGCATGGGTGTATTGGTTGGCTTAAGCAAAGAAGCTGCAGAGGCAGGGAAAGATATTGCTATGCAAATTGCAGCAATGAATCCCGTTGCCGTTGATGCAGCAAGTGTTCCTAAGGAAACAATTGAAAGGGAAAGATCTGTTATTGTTGAGCAAATAAAACAGGATCCAAAAATGGCAGGCAAGCCGGATGAAATGATAGGAAAAATTGCGGAAGGTAAATTGAATGCATTCTTCAAGGAGCATACATTACTTGCTCAGGCTTTTGTAAAAGATGCAAGCAAGAGCGTAGCAGATTATTTGAAGAGTGTAGATCCTTCTTTAAAAGTAACAGAGTTAAAGAGAGTAGCTTTAGGATAAGAAAATGAAATTATTTAAATACAATCCCGGCTTTATTGCGAAGTCGGGATTTTTTATTTTTGAGATATGAAATCAACCCCAGTAACACATAAGCAGGCAGATGACAGATTGAAAGATTTCAAAGATATATTTGCTATGAAAGAAGACTTAGCAAATACAAGGAGTGAGCGGATTAAATGGATGTTCATCTTCTGGGCGAGTTAATTAGCAGCAACATTCGCCTTTCTGAAATTTTTTGCTCATTAAGTATTCTTTCAATAAGTAATGATAATTTTTTTGTACCTAACTCCATTGCTACTATGAGGCTCAGATTGCGTCGCACTCTTTTACGCCTTGTTCACTATTCAGCATAGTTCAGTAATATAATGGTATATTGGTAGATGATGCTGATGCACATTATAAACAAGCCCGCAATGCAGGGGCAACCATCTTATCAGAGCCCGAAGATGGCTTTCTTGCACGGCGCTACAGGGCAGAAGACCTCGAAGGTCATCGCCGGATGTTTATCCAAAAAGAAAAAACACCGCGTTAAAATTTTTACGGATTTCTTTCCGCTGATTGCCCCTGCTGACTGCTTACATCGCGATCAATATCTGTTTCAGGTAAATCGGGAATATCTATTTTATCCTTCCTGCCTGGATGAACATTCTTATCATGTTCATGTTCTTCTTTTGTTTGTTGAGTGCTGTCACCAGTAGTGTACACATCAGATGATGGGTTATCTTTTCTTCCTTTCCTTTGTGGGTTAGAGGCTCTTTCTATTTGTTGCTGTGCAGCATCACTATTCGTATACACGGCGTTCGGATCGTCATCCTTTGATTTATTACCAGTATTTCCATTCTTTCCTTCATCGGCCGGATCTTCTTCGCCTCTTTCTTCAGCAAGGAAGTTTATATGCTTATCGCGATTGGCCTCACCCGGCGTTTGCAAATGCCGGTCCTGCTGTTTTTGCTTAAAAGCTCTGCTCTTTCTTCTATAATTTTTTTTAACATTTTTGTCTTTTCCCTTATCATCAACATTTTCCTTTCTTCCTTCATCAGCCGGATCTTTTTCACCTCTTTCTTCAGCAAGAAAATTAATATGTTTATCACGATTGGCTTCACCCGGGGTCTGCAGGTGACGATCCTGTTCTTGTTGTTTGTCGTTCATGATTATCATTTTTAGTTCAAATTTATTTCTATAAAATCTCGTGCCAGAAAAGGGATTGGGAATTTAGAATTAGGAAAAAAATGTAAAATGTAATATAGAACCTAATGTAAAACACAAGAATCAGGATCAGAAATCAGGAACTGGAAAATTTATGGTACTCTAAGAAAGATTACGACGCCGTAAAAAATTAATTGTCAGTATCACAATTGTTTTTCTACATTTGGTTTTGAACGATTGCCTTATGAGAGATGCTTATGTAATAGGAATTGACTATGGAACAGATTCTGTTCGCTCTGTTATATCAGATGCTTCCGATGGAGCAGAGATCGCCTCATCGGTTTTTTATTATCCACGCTGGCGGGACGGACTATATTGCGAGCCATATAATAATCAGTTCAGGCAGCATCCGCTCGATTATATTGAAGGACTTGCATCGACAATTAAAGATTGTTTGGAGCAGGCAGGAAAGATAGCTGCAAATGTAAAAGCGATATCTGTTGATACAACCGGCTCAACACCTATAGCCGTAGATAAAAGCGGGACACCGCTGTCTTTATTACCGCAGTTTGAAAATAATCCCAATGCCATGTTTGTGTTGTGGAAGGATCATACTTCCACAAAAGAAGCAGCAGAATTTAATGAGCATGCTGTAAAGTTTGGCATCAACTATTTGCAATATGTGGGTGGTATTTATTCTTCTGAATGGTTTTGGTCAAAATTATTACACATACTTCGTGCTGATGAAGAAGTAAGAAAAGCGTGTTACTCATGGGTAGAACATTGCGACTGGATACCTTTTCTTTTAACAAGTGGCAATGATGTGCATCAAATGAAACGGGGTGTTTGTTCTGCCGGACACAAAGCCTTATGGTCTGCGGAGTTTGGAGGATTGCCACCCAATGAATTCTTTGCTTCATTAGACCCGTTGCTTGATTCTTTTACAACAAGATTATTCACTGAAACATATACATCAGCTAAACCTGCCGGCACACTCTCATCAGAATGGGCAGAGCGTTTAGGCCTATCCACTAATGTTGTTGTTGGGGTTGGTGCCTTTGATGCACACATGGGTGCAGTGGGCGGACAAATAGAACCCTATCATTTAAGTAAAGTAATGGGCACTTCAACATGTGATATGCTGGTTGCTCCCATAGATGAAGTAAAAAATAAACTGGTAAAAGGAATTTGTGGACAGGTGCCGGGCTCTATTATTCCCGGCATGATGGGAATGGAAGCAGGTCAAAGTGCATTTGGCGATGTGTATGCGTGGTTTAAAAATTTAATTGCATGGCCATTGAATAATTTATTGGATCATTCATCAGTGATTAATGAAGCAACAGCAGAATTATTAAAGAAAGAAATAAATAATAAAATTATTACTGAGTTGTCAACAGAGGCAATCAAAATTCCATTAACTGAAAAAGATGAAATAGCAGTTGATTGGCTGAATGGCAGACGAACTCCTGATGCAAATCAATTACTCAAAGCAGCAATCATGGGTTTGAATTTAGGAACAGATGCGCCGCGCATTTTTAAAGCATTGGTTGAAGCAACCTGTTTTGGTGCCAAAGCAATCGTTGAGAGATTTAATAACGAAGGAATTCCCGTAAAAGGATTAATAGGCTTAGGCGGCGTAGCAAAAAAGTCTTCTTACATCATGCAAATGATGGCTGACATAATGAATATGCCGATACGTATTCATAAATCAGAACAAACCTCTGCAACTGGTGCTGCAATGTTTGCAGCCACTGCATCAGGTATTTATAATAAAGTAGAAGATGCTATGACTGCGATGGGACAAGGCTTTGATAAAACCTTTCTGCCTAATAAAGCAATGGCTGCATTATATGCTAAACGTTATGAGCAATATAAGATATTAGGAAATGCTGTTGAGAAGATTCAATGTTAAGTTAACTATATTCTGTCGCTGCAAATATTTTCCACAAAACCACCGGCACACAAAGAGTAATACTTAGTGGCCTTTGTGTCTTCGTGGAAAATTTGGATCTATAATAATTTCTCACTTACTTAAAAATAACCGTTATAAAAAAACTTATGAGAAAAACTCCTTTACTATTAATTGGCATACTGCTGATAACTTTTTGTACTGTATCATTTGCGCAATCCCCTGTACAAATGGAAATAAAAGCAAACGCTTCAGGTGAAACTATCAGTAAATATATTTATGGACAGTTTGCCGAACATTTGGGCCGTTGCATCTACGATGGATTTTGGGTAAGTGATTCTTTAAATGTTGCAAAGAAAGATCGTATAAGACTTGATGTTGTTGATGCACTGAAAAAAATCAGGATTCCATTGCTTCGCTGGCCGGGTGGCTGTTTTGCTGATGAATATCATTGGAGTGATGGAATTGGTCAGCGTGACCAACGACCTAAAAGAGTAAACACAACATGGGGAATGGTAATTGATGACAATAGTTTTGGCACGCATGAGTTTCTTGAGTTGTGTGCCCTGATAGGGTGCGAGCCATATATAGCAGGTAATGTAGGAACGGGAACTCCGCAGGAAATGGCCAACTGGATTGAGTATCTCAACTATGATGGTGAAAGTACACTTACACATCTTCGTAAACAAAACGGAAGGGATAAGCCGTGGAAAGTTTCCTTCTGGGGAGTTGGCAATGAAAGCTGGGGATGTGGTGGTGAAATGACACCTGAATCTTATGCTGACAATTATAAACGATATGCGTCTTTCTGTGAAAATTATCCCGGCGCTCCTTTAAAGAAAATAGCCAGTGGCTCAAATGGAGACGATTATAACTGGACGGATGTATGCATGAAAAAAATTCCTGCATGGCAATTGTGGGGCATCTCTATGCATTACTATACCATTGTTAACACTTGGGAGAAAAAAGGTTCCGCAACTTCTTTTAATGAAGAAGAATATTTTAAAGGATTAAAAAATTGTTTACATATAGAAGAGCTTATCAACAAGCATAGTGCTATTATGGATAAATATGATCCGCAAAAAAAAGTTGCACTGGCAGTTGATGAATGGGGCATTTGGACTGATGCAGAGCCGGGAACCAATCCTGCGTTTCTTTACCAGCAAAACAGTTTGCGTGATGCTTTGATAGCTGCATCAACACTCAACATTTTCAACAATCACTGTGACAGGGTTCGCATGGCGAATCTTGCACAAACAGTAAATGTGCTGCAATCACTTATTCTTACCAGCAAAGAAAAAATGTTGCTTACACCAACTTATCATGTGTTTGATTTGTATAAAGTGCATCAGAATGCTACGTTATTGCCTGTACATTTTTTTAGTCCTGATTATATTTTTAATAATGATTCTATACCTGCTGTTAATGCTTCGGCTTCAAAAGATAGTTCCGGTGCCATACATATTACATTGGTTAACCTTGATCCAAATAAAAAAATTATAGTAACCACTTCGTTGCAAGGAGCAAGCTGGAAAAAAACAGAAGGCCAGGTAATAACGTCAACAAAGTTTACTGATATTAACACTTTTGAACAACCTGATAAAGTGAAGCCTGCCGCTTTCAATGATTATAAGAAATCCGGTGAGCAACTTGCTGTCTCCTTGCCACCAATGTCAGTGGTGCTGATAACATTGCAGTAAAGTCAGGAAAGTTAGAAAGGTCGGAAAAGTCAGGAAGTCGAAAATTTAGCAAAGTTGATAAAGTTACTTTCGGACTTAATAGATAACATAATTATTTCAAACTATTCAAATGATAGATTTAAAGAAACTTGAAGTTTGGTTTATTACAGGAAGTCAGCATTTATATGGTGAAGAAACTTTAAAACAAGTAGCAGAACATTCTCAAATTATTGCAAAATCCTTGCATGACGCTATACAAATTCCGTTAACGATTATTTATAAACCAATTGTAACTACACCTGAAGAAATTTATCGCATTTGTGTTGAAGCCAATACTGCAACTAATTGCATTGGCATTATTGCATGGATGCACACATTCTCTCCCGCAAAAATGTGGATCGGTGGTTTGAAGATTTTACAAAAACCATTGTGTCATTTACACACACAGTTCAATCGTGATATTCCCTGGAACGATATTGACATGAACTTTATGAACCTCAATCAAAGCGCACATGGCGACAGGGAATTTGGTTTTATTATGAGTCGCATGCGTTTAAGGAGAAAAGTTATTGTTGGTCACTGGCAGGATGAGAGGGTGCTGGAACGCATCAATATATGGATACGGGCTGCGGCAGGCTGGCATGACTGGCAGGGCGCAAAGTTTGTTCGCTTTGGCGATAACATGCGCCAGGTGGCAGTTACGGAAGGAGATAAAGTGGAAGCTGAAATGCAATTTGGTTATTCAGTGAATACACACGGTGTAGGTGATTTGGTAAAAGTGATAAATGAAGTAAGTGATACAGAAATTGATAAACTGTGCAATGTTTATGATGAGCAATATAATTTGGTTGACAGCTTAAAAAAGAATGGCAAACAACATGCGTCCTTACGGGAAGCTGCAAAGATTGAAATTGGTCTAAGAAACTTTTTGCAGCAGGGAAATTTCAAAGGTTTTACAGATACATTTGAAGACTTACATGGCCTTGTTCAATTACCCGGGATTGCTGCACAACGCTTGATGAATGATGGTTATGGTTTTGGAGCAGAAGGTGATTGGAAAACTGCAGCATTGGTAAGAACGATGAAAGTGATGGGCAGCGGATTAAAAGGCGGTAATGCCTTCATGGAAGATTATACTTATCATTTTGAGCCAAACAATGAAATGGTATTGGGTGCACACATGCTGGAAATATGTCCCTCTATTGCGGATGGAAAACCATCCTGCGAAATTCACCGGTTAAGTATTGGCGGAAAAGCAGATCCTGTAAGGCTTGTCTTTAATGTAGCAAGTGGTACTGCATTGAATGCTTCTGTAATTGATATGGGTAATCGTTTTCGTTTACTGGTAAATGAAGTAGAGGCAGTTGCACCCGAACATGATTTACCGAAACTTCCTGTTGCAAGAGTTTTATGGAAACCATATCCGGATATGCAAACAGGATGCGCAGCATGGATACTCGCCGGTGGTGCGCATCACACCTGCTACAGCCAGAATTTAACGGCTGAGCACCTCGAAGATTTTGCAGATATGGCAAACGTGGAGTTTGTGTTGATTGGCAGAAATACAAAACTCTATGATCTGAAAAATGAATTAAGATGGAATGATGTTTATTATCGGTAATCAGAACAGATAGTTATAATTTATTCATTAAATAAATCAAATACTATGAATTATCTCGGAGGTTTGGACTGGGCGATTATCTTGTTTTACTTCTGCATCATTGCGGCCATTTCTTATTGGGCAGTAAAAAAGAAACGTAAAGATTCCGCCGAGGATTATTTTCTTGCTGGTCGCCATCTCGGCTGGTTTATTATTGGAGCTTCCATTTTTGCCTCTAATATTGGATCCGAACACCTGGTAGGCCTGGCAGGTTCCGGAGCAACTGATGGCGTAGCACTTGCGCATTATGAATTACATGCATGGTGCTTACTTGTATTGGGCTGGGTAATGGTGCCATTTTATATGCGGTCAAAAGTTTTTACCATGCCCGAGTTTCTGGAAAAAAGATTTTCTCCCAGGGCAAGGACAGTTCTTTCCATTATTTCGCTGATAGCCTATATATTGACAAAAATAGCAGTTGGAATTTATGCAGGTGGCATTGTATTCAGGGCTTTATTACCAGAAGTGAATTTTTTGGGAATGGACACTTTCTGGATAGGCTCTATTTTACTGATAGTTTTAACCGGCATATATACAATAGTGGGAGGATTGAGGGCAGTAGTTTACACGGAAACTCTTCAAACCTTCGTTAAGATAATTGGGGCTGTGATGGTAACATATTTTGGGTTGAAGGCTCTTGGAGGATGGGATAGACTGCGGGAAATATGCGGAAGTGAAATGTTTAATTTATGGAAACCGGTTGTACCCAATGGCATAAAAGGCACGTGGGCTCCTGTTCAGGAAGCAGGAAGAGTTGCATGGTATTTTAACGATAAATACCCCTGGCCGGGCATGTTGCTTTGTGCACCTATTATCGGATTATGGTATTGGTGTACCGACCAATATATTGTACAACGTGTATTGGGCGCACCTAATGAACGTGAGGCCAGGCGTGGTTCCATATTCGCCGGCTTTTTAAAACTGACTCCCGTTTTTCTTTTTATTATTCCGGGAATGATATGTTTTGCATTGGCCAAAAGCGGAACAATTCCTTCCCTGCACCAGGAGTTATTTGACGCACAGGGTCACTTGATCAGGGATCGTGCACAGGCGGCTTTTCCATTGCTGGTTATGCATGTGCTTCCAATCGGGGTTAGGGGAATTGTAGTTGCGGGATTGCTGGCAGCGCTAATGAGTGCCCTGGCAGGCGTTTTCAATGCTTCCTCTTCTCTTTTTACAATGGATTTTTATTCCCGCCTCAGACCCAGAGCCTCCCAGGCTCAATTGGTTTGGGTTGGACGGGCGGCAACGGTTGTGATGGTGCTTATCGGTCTTCTTTGGATTCCTGTAATACAAGGTGGAAGAGGACTTTATGATTATTTGCAGGGGATACAGGCATATTTGGCGCCACCCATATTTGTGGTTTTCTTTTTTGGCATACTTATGAAGCGGTTAAACGGACCTGGTTGTTTGGCTACTTTAGTTACAGGTTTTGTTATGGGCTTGTTCAGGCTGATAGTTGATACACCGGTTAAACTGATTAGCAATTTCAATTACACAAAAGGATCATTTCTATGGATAGTAAACCACATTTTTTTCCAGTATTACAGTTTACTGATAACTATTGTTTGCATTATAATATTTCTTGTTGTTAGCTATGCAACCAAAGCACCTGATTATGCCAAAATCAACGGCCTTACTTTTTCCACCTTGAGTGAACAAAACAGAAAAGAAACCCGTTCAAGCTGGAATATAAAAGATGTTTTGGTATCCGTGCTTGTTGTTACATTGATTTTAGCCGCCTACCTGTATTTCCGGGGGTAAAGATTTTTACAAGTCTGAAGAAAAATTTTGTGTTACAGATTTGTTTTTATGGTGATGCCATAAGCTATTTTTTCTGCATTTTAAAATGATTTATTCTATAATTTTTTTAAATTTTCTGTTTTAGCATGAGCCAGTATTTGGGCCAGAAACATTTTCTTGTTGCAGTTGATTGCATCATTTTTGGATACGACGATGAGGAATTGAAATTGCTTGTTATACAACGTGGTTTTGAACCTTCCAAAGGCAAGTGGAGCCTTGTGGGTGGGTTCATCAGGGAGAATGAAAGTACTGAAAAAGCCGCTTCACGGGTGCTGAAGAATCTTACAGGTCTTGATGGTGTATACATGGAGCAGTTGCACACATTCAGTGAACCCAAAAGAGACACAGTGGAAAGAACTATTTCCATTGCCTATTTTGCTTTGATTGATGTAAAAAAATACAGGCAACAATTAAACAATAATTATCATCCGGTATGGTTTCCCATTAATCAATTGCCACACCTGATTTTTGATCATAACGAAATGGTAGAACTCGCCAGAAAAAAATTAAGAGACAAGGCTTCACTCCATCCCCTTCTTTTTGAATTATTACCCGGAAAGTTTACAATTCCGCAATTGAAAAATTTGTATGAAAATTTATATGATGCTGAATTTGATAAAGGTAACTTCAGCAGGAAAATGCTTTCCTCAGGTCTGCTTGTAAAGCAAAAAGACAAAGAAAAACTCACGTCAAAAAAAGGGGCTTTCTATTATAAACTTGATATGAAAAAATATAATTTAAAGCTTCATGCTGTTCTGAATTTAGTACCTAAACCAGATAATCTTATAAGCAGGAAAAGAAAATCAAAAACATAAAAAGATTTGCTGTATTATTCTTTTGGACTATCTCTTATCTGTATTGATTGTTTACATGATGAAACACTTATTTTTAGAAACGATATACTGCGAGGGTTAAAATTATATTGCTCATCCGATCAAAAAAGTTCTGAAACTACAGGAGTTCATCTGAGGCAGAATGTAGGCTAAATAATTATTCCTTACTCCGGCTCAAAAAAAATCAACGCAAAAATAATTAATTGTGCACAACTAAACGGGTAACTGTTTATTGAAAACCGGTAACATTCTTATCTTGCAATCATGGAAAAATTTGTTGTTTCGGCAAGAAAGTATAGACCTCAAACATTTGATACTGTTGTGGGGCAGGCGCATATAACTACCACTTTAAAAAATGCAATTAAGAATAATCAACTCGCACATGCTTTTTTGTTTTGCGGACCACGTGGTGTGGGCAAAACAACCTGTGCACGTATACTTGCAAAAACAATCAATTGTGAAAACATACAATCTAATGGTGAGGCTTGTAATCAATGTAATTCCTGTAAAAGTTTTAATGATGGTATTTCATTAAACATTCATGAACTTGATGCAGCGAGCAACAATTCGGTTGATGATATTCGCTCTCTTGTAGAAAAGGTTCGCTTTGCACCGCAGGCCGGTAAATACAAAGTATATATTGTGGACGAAGTGCATATGCTTAGTGCGAGTGCATTTAACGCATTTCTTAAAACTCTTGAAGAGCCTCCGTCCTATGCAATTTTTATTTTAGCTACTACCGAGAAACATAAAATACTTCCCACCATTTTATCCCGTTGCCAGATATTTGATTTTAAGCGTATCACCAATAAGGATACTGTTGAACATTTACAGGAGATAGCAGACAAGGAAGATATTAAAGCTGACAAAGCTTCTTTACAGGTAATTGCACAAAAGAGTGAAGGCTGCATGCGTGATGCATTAAGTATATTGGATAAAATAGTGAGTTTTACAAATGGAGAAGTAACTTATCAAAATACGCTTGAGCATCTAAATATTTTGGATGAGGATTATTATTTTAAACTGCTTGATTGTTTACTGCAGCAGGATCTCGGCGCCGCAATGTTGCTGTACGATGAAATAAATAAGAAAGGTTTTGAAGGTGATATGGTATTGAATGGTTTTGCTGAATTTATTCGAAACCTGCTTGTTTGTAAAGATGCAAAAGCAGCAGCATTATTGGATGTTGTAGAAGGCATGCAAAAGAAATACATAACAATTGCGCATGATACAAATCTTTCTTATCTCGTGAGTGCATTGAACATTTTGAACGAAGCGGAGATCAATTATAAAATGGCGCGTAACAAAAGATTGCACGTAGAAATGGCATTGATAAAATTAAATTTTCTACAACAGGCTATTGAGCTTGTAACGGAAAATGGCAGCATCGTTAAAAAAAAACATATTAACACACCTGTAGCATATAAAATAAAGCCGATTAATCCTTTGCAGGTAAAAAATAATGAATCAAAAAAACCTGAAGTAAGCAATTCAAGACTTTTTATACAACCGGCAGAAACTATTGAAGAAGAAAAGGAAGTAATTAATCAGTTACCGGATACAAAAATTACTGCACAAACAACTTTTAGTAACGAGGCTGCAACCAAAAAAGTAAATATTAAAACAAGCAATGGCAACAAAAAAAGTTTGCTGGACGGATTGCGCCAAAAATATGGGGACGAGTATGTAATTGAAGAAGTAAAAGAAGCGGAAGCCTTAACAATGCAAAAGCTGAAAGAATGCTGGGAACAATATATTTTAAAACTTGGAGAACAGCAAAAGCATTCATCTGTAAGCACTTTTAAATTGGCTAAATTGAAAATAGAGGCTGACAACTTTTTTTCAGCAACTGTAAATGCAATCACACAACAAAAATTTATTGAGCAGGAAAAAATATTGCTTGCAGATTATATACAGCAGGCATTTAACAACAGGAGTATCACTTTTAAAGTTTTTGTGGAAGAAGGTGAAAAAGAAAAACTCCCAGCACATCTTACACTCAACAGCCGCGAAAAATTTGAAAGAATTGCGGAACAATATCCCCTTATAAAGGAATTGAAAGACAGGCTAAAGCTTGAGCTGGATTATTAATATTTCACTTGTAAAAATTTAAGAATAATACTTGCATATTTGTTAAGTGTTTTTTATCTTGGCAATACTTACTATCCTTTTCTATACTTTCAATTATTCATTTTTAAAACGGAAATGATGCACATCGTTTGGGACATTTTTCACCTTATGAAAAAGAATTAATGGGTGGCCTGGCATAGGGGAATGGAAAGAGTGGTATAAAAAATTTAAACCGCTGTAAAAAGCCACATCACGAAATTCTGAAAGAGGTGAAGTAAAAAATGAAGACCTGTAGATATAAACAATTTACAGGTCTTTTTATTTGGATAAATATTTTTATATCAGGCTGCTTCCAATTTTAATAAAGAATGAAGAAATATAAAATTCTCAGGCATAGTAAAGAAAATTGACTCGATGATTATATTAAATAAAGTGTGGCTATTGCTACACAGTATGAGATATTTCTATCGTGCAGTGAAAGAAAAAATGCATTTTCAAAAAATTGGTATAGGTTTTGTTTTTTATGGCAAGGGGTTATTTTTTAAACCAATCTATGAAAGACACCCTGCCAATGCAGATGGCAGGGTTTTTTATTGTAGACAGAATATGTGCAATAGAAAAGCCGGATAGAGTTACTATAGTTGGTTACTTAAAATGTTTAAAATTCACACAAAATATAAAACATAAAACAAACTAGTGTTATGTTAGTCATGAATTGACGGATACAATCTTTTCAATTTTACTCTCGCCTCCTTATTTGTAAACTGCCAATTGATTTTACAGTTTTTATTATTTCTATTTTTTTGCCATGCTACTACCTCTTCTTTAATCTTTGTTATGGTGGGTATATGCTTATTTAAACATTGTCCATTTAATACATGCAATTCGATTTCAGCCATGTTGAGCCAGCTTCCATGTTTGGGGGTATAGACAAATTCAAATCTGTCCCACAACCTTTTAGCTTCTTTTGGGTCAAAGGTTTCATAAAGAGCCGATGCATTATGTGTTTTGAAATTATCCATTACCAATGCTATCTTTTTTGCTTTCGGATACTCTTTATCAGCGATTCTTTTTATAAATATTGCCCAATCTTTTTTAGTCTTAAATCCTGTGACTTCAACAAAACGTTTTCCCTTCAGTGGTTCATTTGCCATAAATATATTCACCACTCCGTTCCTCACATACTCATAATCCACCCTTTTTTCCTGACCCGGTTTCATAGCTGTTGATAGTCGCAATTCTTCTATTAATTGCTTGGGCGATTCATCCATGCAAACTACCGGATAATCTGCATTGTATGGTCTTTTGTAAACATCCAGCACATATTCCATATTTGCTACAAACTCACTATTGTTCTGCGGGGGAATTACCCATCCTTTCACCTTCCAGGGTTTAAGTTCGTTTTTTTTAAGATACTTCTTACAGTCACATGCGAGATACTTTCTACATACTTTAATTCCACCATCTTATCCGCCAGCAAACGCAAAGACCACTTTGCATATCCTTTTGGCGGTTCACTACAGCACAGCGTTACTAACTTAGCTTCAACATCACCATCAGATTTCTTTTCATAAACCCGGCTTGTTAATCGCCTTTCCAATACTGCCTCAAGACCTTCTTCAACAAATCTTTTCTTTACCCGATCTATTGTTCGCATGCCAACCTTCAGCACTTTGCTTATTTGCTCATTGGTTACCCTGTTTGAATACTTTCCTTCGTCACAGTTTAAAAGAATATAAGCAACTCGAAATGTTTGCGAAGTGTGAGAACCTTTATTAATGATTGTATGAAGTTCTTCAACTTCGGTTTTTGTCAGTTTGATTGTATAGCGTATCATTTGTAAATAGGTTTTACAAATGTACTATAATTATACGTCAAATTATATTTAACTTAACACTAGTTTCTCTTATCCAGTCCCCACATCAATTTTGCGCGAAGAGTGGAAAGAAAATTATTTTCATTCAGCCGAATCAAACTAACGGTAAATCTTTCTTTTTTTATTGCAAGCTGAATGTCTTTATCTACTATTTCACGGCGTGCATCCAAAGCACAAATTATTTGATCGCTGCGGCCTTCCACTTCAAATGAAATAATATTACTGTCAGGCACAATAATGGGTCGCACATTCAGGTTGTGGGGTGCCACAGGTGTAATTACAAAACTTGATGATTCAGGAAATACAATGGGGCCATTGCAGCTCATGTTATAACCAGTGGAGCCGGTAGGAGAGGAAACAATTAATCCATCGCTCCAGTAAGTATTTAAAAATTCGCCATTAAGATAAGTATGAATTTTTACCATTGGCGAAATATCTCTTTTATGAATCGCAAATTCATTTAAGGCAAAAGGCGCATTGCCAAACAAAGGAATACTTGCATCCAAATGAATAAGCGTACGTTTATCCACCACATAGGTTCCGTTTATCAATGCATCTACTGCGAGATTTAATTCTTCTTTACCTATACTTGCAAGAAAGCCCAGCCTGCCAAAGTTGATGCCAAGAATAGGAATATTTTTATCGCTTACGAGGACAACTGAATCGAGCATGGTTCCGTCGCCGCCCAAACTTATAAGACAATCTATGTAAGCATCAAGTTCAGAAGAGTTTGAAAAGAGATGTATACCTTTTTTATTAATGGGCAAATTATCAGAAGCCAATGCACGCAGCAGCAAAATTTCTATATTATATTTCTGCAATTCTGCAAGCAGAATAATTAACTGGGCTTTAAGGTCAGGATCTAATCCGCGGCTGTAAATGGCTACTTTCATTAATCTTATAATTGATTTGTAAAATTAAGCGCCGACTTTAAAGAGAGAAAATAAAGTTGAAAAGCGAAAATAATACCTGTTAGAATTTTCATTTTTTTTTTTTGGGGGACCAGCAGTAACAAATATGAAGAGGCTTTCGTTGTTTCCAATCTTACTGCTTCGTCATGCAAGATTGCTCCCTTTTTACGCTTTGGTCTCATGCAGCATGGTGAACACAATATTAAATACTATCAATAATTATAATTAGAAATCTGAGCGTACATGAAAGAAAAATCCGTTTCCACCTAACTGATTAAAGCTGTATTCAAATTTGAAAACAACATCATAAGAAGGAATGACCATATCAAGACCTACGCATTCTGTATAAAGCAATTTATTGGTGAGAAGATTGTTGCCTGGCGCTTTACTGTAAACATATCCCATGTCACCACCTGCTTTAATAAAAAAGCGGAAAGGAATTGTTACTTCTTTTTTGCTCTTCGGAGGAGATTTAAGTGTCATTGAAAAAAATTCTCTGCGAACTGTTGCTCTTCCCATAATCCCTGCCACACCATCCATAACATAATACTCAAGACCGCGAAGATAAGCACCGCCATATCCAAAAAGTTGCTGATTATAAAAAGGCTGATTAAAAGGAAATTTTATAGTGCCGGCACTTTGCAGATTTAAATAAGTTTTACTGATTATCGGCACTGTATAATTAGCAGTGTATTGAAGTTGGGTGAGATTCATTTGCTTGTTCACTCCTCTTCTCAGAATAGTTGCATCGCCTATAAAACCTCTTGTTGGATATGCATTATAATCTGCGTTAAAATATTGTACAGAATAAGAAAATTCAGGATAAGAAATATTGTTGCTGGCGCTTACAGGATAATAATAAGGATTTAAAAAAAGAATGGTATCGCTAACCTTATTTTTTACATAAGCAACTTTAAAAGTATGCCGTGTTTTTATAGCTGGCCTGTAAAGATATGCAACTTCGCCGCGAATATTCTGCATAACAAAACCCTCTTGTTTATAAAAAGCCTGTTTGCTCAAATCGGTTCCGTAATTCAGTTCACGTTGCCTGCTGAAATTAAAAGCCACGCTATATCCGTTCTTAAGCGATCTGGTAGCAAAAGGTTGTTCATATCTTAGCAATACCTGCCGGCTATAGCCGCCAATAAGATAAACACTTAGTTTATCATTTCGGCCACTAACGTTTTTTTTATCGAATTTAATTCCATAATTCACGCGGTTAAGACTTGCTTTTTGCTCCACCCACCATTGGTTAAAATTTCTATCAACAAGTTTAAAGTAGGGAAGAGGAAAAAGATACCAGCGTTCTTTAACATCTACGTTAATAAAAACAAGAGGGCCTTGCTGGCTTTGAACATAAATACTCACCTGAGTAAATAATGCGGTATTCATTACCTGCTGGCGGGCCAGTGCTAATTTTTGGTCAAGTTCATTGCGCGGAATATAATCTCCCTGTTTAAAAGGAATTTCCCTTTCAATGATAAATGGTTTTGTTTTTTTATTTCCCTGCACACTTATATCAGCAATGAGCACCAGCGACGTATCAGCGACTGTTTGAGTGATTGCATTAAGAAGAATATTAATTGCGGCAGATGAATCTTTTTGAACAGGATTAATACCTTGCGCAGTAGTGAATATACATAGGCTACAGCACAGCCAGAGGAGTATCTGCCGTTTGCAATGGTTCATTAATTTTTTTCCTACAGTTGGTGGTGAGCGGTAAAAATAGTCTATTGTGTTATTTTCCTCTTTGAAAGTTATTTTTTTAACAATCAAACAATCGTTTTTTAATAAGTAATAAATAGTGAGGATTATATATTGAGGTATGCCATGAGTAAATCATAATTTTCTTTGAGCTCGTTTTCATATTCTTCTTCTCCAAAATAGTAACGGATTATATAATCATATCGTTGCAGAGTAGCGATTATATCAGAAATTCCCATTTTATTTATCTTAATGGTAACAATATAAAGACCTGTTGCACTTTCTGTATAGGTATTTAATTGTGTAATGCTGGCATCATTTGTTTCAATAAGCCTGCATAATTCACCGAATGAAAAATTTCTTTTATCCATTTCAATCACAATCATTCCACCTGGTTCTTCTACATTAAAAAAACCTGCAAGTGAACGCGCCAGGTTTTTTTGAGTAATGATACCTTGTATCTCGCTGTTTTTGTTTACAGCCGGAATAACTGAAATCTCAAAATGGCTGGCTACTTTTAATGCGCTCAGAATATGTTCCTCAGGCAATACGGATGCATGAATAAATTGGGATTGCAAGGATGCCAGCATTGCTGTTTCATCGGCATCAAGTAAATCGTCCTTGCTAATGATGCCCGCAAATTTTTCCTCTACAATAACAGGAAGGTGCAACACATCATACCCATCCATTAAATGAAGAGCAAAGTCAACCTTATCAAGCACTGAAAGGTGCGGAAAACCTGATTCTATAATCTGGGATACTAACATTCTTAAATAAAGTATATATAAAAGACAACAAAACTCAAGCCACCGTTGCAGCAGGGTGTTTAAGTTTGCTTAGAAATTGTTCGAGTAAAATATTGAATTCTGCGGGCACTTCCATCATGGGGGCATGGCCACATTTATCAATAAAATATAGTTCACTGTTGGGAATAAGCTTATTAAATTCCTTTGCAACAAAAGGAGGGGTTATTGTATCATTGTTCCCCCAAATCAATAAAGTAGGCCGAGTGATTTGATTTAGCTCTTCCCCGAGATTATTGCGTATAGCGCTTTTAGCTAATGAAATTATTTTAATTACTTTAAGACGGTTGTTACAAATCTCATATACTTCATCCACTAACTGTTTAGTAGCAGTAGCAGGATCATAAAAAGTGAGTTCGGTTTTGCGTTTTATGTATTCATAATCGCCGCGTTTGGGATAACTGTCTCCCATCCCATTTTCAAACAAACCAGAACTCCCCGTAAGAATAAGCGATTTTATTCTTTCAGGATGCTTTAATACATGGAGCAACGCAACATGACCTCCCAGGGAGTTACCCAATAAATGAATATTGTGATAATTTTTTGTTTCGATAAATTTATGCACATGCTTCTCTAAACCCCCTACCGTAGTATGAAATAAATCCAGCTCAAAGAGGGGAAGTATCGGCACAATTACTCTATTTAAATGCTTGAAGTGCTCTATCAAATCTTTGAAATTACTTAATGCACCAAACAGCCCATGCAATAATATCAAAGGCTCACCTTCGCCTTCTTCTATAAACCTGAATTTGTCGATATGTTTAACCTCGTAATTCATCAGTTATTTTTTCCTGCAACAAAAAATAATTTCAATCAGTACAAATAAAAAGAATTGATTTGAAAAAACCTGATTGTTATTATTAATTATTGATATGCTAAAATACTTTTTTTTAACGAATAAGCTATTTATTAAGACAATTGCATTTAGGTTATTGTGTTAAATGTGAACGTTTTGTAATAGTTTTAAAATTACGTTAATCGCAAAAAAATTATTGGCTTACCTATATTCCTGGAATTACTTATATAAAATACGGTGCTTATCCATATTTATGTTCTTATCCATACTTATACCATTTCAAAAATTTGTTTGAAACAAATTTACTTTTCTTCTTACCAAAATAAATCGTTTAGCTATTCTCATTATTTTTTTATTTTCTGTTGATATGCAGCAGCAATCCTCTCCTTTGTTAACGAAATTATAGATAAAACAAAATCATTGGTTAAACTGCTTATTCGACTTCTTTTAGGAATAAACTTTGAAATACTTATTACATCAAATATTTGAAAAGCATTTTAAAACACAAACAGAGATTATTCAACAACTAAAATTTTACAATGAAAACATCTACACTTACATTAGAAGACAGAGAAGCATGCATCTTTACAGTTACCTTATTTGTAGCTGATTTTATTTTTTGCAGCTTACTTTTTTTAACGCACTAAAGGATCTTTTTAGACGTTGCTATAAATGAAAAGGGTTGATAGTCTCAAAAGATTGTCAACCCTTTTTATCATTAACTGCATCACTCAGTACATAAAAGATATCTCTTAAATTATTTTGCATTGAATTGTACAGCGCCTATACCTGTCGGTGTTTTTTCATTTACATCTTTTGGTTTTCCAATTATATAAAGTGTATAGAATTGTTTATCTGTCACGGGCTGCAGTGCAATGTGTGCCATCCCCTGATGCGTTGATTTATTTTGTGGCGGCAGTAAACTTCCCTTCCCTAGCAATTTGCCATCAGGTGCATCAAGCCTTATTTCAAAATCATAACCATATACAGGCGGAACACTCTCCCAGCCCATCATAATATTGGCAGACTTGACTTCAGTAAGATCAATGCTGTCCAAACTAAACCAGCCCCCTTCTTTTGGCATTACCATATAATTAATGTCATTGTATTTTGCATTGGTAAAACCTTTTGTTTTTTCTCTGCCGCTAAATAAAACAGTGTTGCTGTTTAAGACAACAATGTTTCTTCCTGTTAATGCTTTAATATTATTACCGCCTTTATCTGTATAGCTCGCAGATAATACGAGTGAAGCATTTGGCTTTACATTAGCAGGTGGTATTATTGTTCCTGATGCAGGCAGAGATTTTTTTATTGCCCCCTGGTTAGCGAGCGAAAAAACCCATTGCAAAATTTGTTGCACATCGCTTTCCCCCAATGTTGGATGTGCGGCCATTTGCACTTCGCCCCACACACCACCGCCACCTTTTATTATTTTTTGGGTGAGATAAGTCATAGCGTTAGGATCCTTTGCATATTTCTGCGCAACCTGCATAAATGAAGGGCCTATAGATTTTTCATTTTCTTTATGACAGCTCTTGCAATCAAGAGACAACATAATGTTCTTCCCGCTCACGGTTGCCCCTCCCTGCTGATGACCCATTGAAACTGCAGATTTATTAAGCCCTACTATGTAATCCGCTGAAACAAAAAGATTGGCAGGATCAATTTTGGAAGTATCATCCTTATCAGTTACCGTTATTGAATAATTAATTGGTTTACCCGGTAAATAAAATGATTTGTTTGCGTTACTTATCTGAATACTTACCACAGGTGTTTCATTGCCTGCATATACTTCCACGGGATCACTCTTTGAAAAAGCACCTTGTGCGTCTTTTACTTCAACGGAAATTTTGTAGTCACCTGCTGTGGTATAATTAAAATTAAGTTCCGGTATAGATGTTTCTTGTTTTGTACCACTGCCAAGATCCCAAACATAAGTGAGTTTATCATTTTCAGGATCTTTTACATCCACAGTCGCTTTACCACTAAAAGGTAATGAACCAGTTGCTTTGTCAACTTTTACAGAGGCAATTTTAGGCGCCCGGTTACCTGCAGTATAATCTATTCTTGATAAACCTGCATCGGGGTTTTTTGCAAACCATGCAGTGCCATATTCCAGTAAATATAATTTACCATTGGGTCCAACTTCCATGTCAATGCAATTATTAAGTTTTGTGTGTTCCATAAAAGGTTCCATCTTGTCAAAGTCACCATTTGGCAGCATTGTCACTGCTTTTATCCATCCGCGTATCCAGTCATAAATAAATAATTTACCATTATAATAATCGGGTAAACGTGTTTCTTTCGGAAACATGTCAGTATAATAAATGGAGCCTGCCATTGCATTTCTTCCACCAGTACCCACATCAGGAAAATCCGGCGACTCAGCATAAGGATACCAGATAAATGCAGGTTGTGCCGGAGGAAGATCTCTTAAACCAGTATTGTTTCTTGAATCATTTACAGGATGATTAGGATCAAATGCTGAATCATGTGCACCTGTGCTATAATCAAATTTTCTGTAAGCATAATTGTTGCCTACAAAAAGCGGCCATCCAAAGAAACCTGCTTTTCTCGCCTGATTTACTTCATCATATCCGCGGGGACCTCTCGTATTAAGACTATCTGTACTTGCATCAGGACCAACTTCGCCCCAATATAAATAACTGTTTTTCTGATCAACAGAAATACGATATGGATTGCGGTCTCCCATTACATAAATTTCAGGCCTTGTTTTCGCAGTTCCCTTTCGAAAAAGATTGCCATCCGGTATTTCATAAGTGCCGTCATCTTTTACTCTTATGCGAATTATTTTTCCGCGCAAATCATTTGTGTTACTGGCAGATCTTCTTGAGTCATATTGTTGATGACCGGGAATATCATTCAAGGGAGCAAAACCACTATTGACATATTTTACACCGGGTTCATCAAACGGAGTAGAGTTATCGCCGGTAGAGAGGTACAATAAACCATCCGGCCCAAATGCAATTGAACCGCCCGTATGGCAACATATTTCACGCTGTGCATGCACTTCAAGAATTACTTTTTCTGTTGCCGGATCAATCGTGTCATTTTTAAAAGTAAATCTTGATAAACGATTCACTGAACTATCAACCGGGCTATAATACATATAAACCCAATTGTTCTTTGTATAGTTTGGATCTTTGCAAAGACCCATCAAACCTTCTTCCGCATTTACATTGGGTGTATTTTTTGTATGCCAGTACACATTTAAATAACCAACCTGTTTTAATTTTTTTGTATCATTCTTATACAACATAATTTCTCCACGACGCTGAACTACGAGAATATCAAGATTCGGCAGAATGGTCATTTCAGTTGGTTCAAAAAACTCTCCCTGCACAAGCGGAACTTTTGTAAAGCGGTCTTCATCGGGCGGTAATTGTGTTTTGGCTTTTGCATAATCCAACTCCTTATTATCACCAATTGCATATTGGATACCGCCTAATAAATGTTTTAAATAATTTTCTTCGGTATAAGATGCTTCAGTATGGCCCATCTCAGTGTAAAATGCGCGTCCACCATCATAGTCATGATACCATGCCATAGGATGATAAGCGCCATTGGTTCCACCACTGTATGATTTTTCATCAATTGTTATGAGCACATGCACATCAGCATTTAGTTTTTTGAAATTGTATAATTCATCTGTTCTTTGCCAAATCGTGTCGGTAAAGAATTTTGTTGAAGGATGTGTTCTGTCTTTAATAATAAACCTGGCTTGTTGCGGCACAGGATGACCATTGAAATATCCGCCCACTAATCTTCCATACCATCCCCAATCGTATTCAGTATCTGTGGCAGAATGAACACCTACAAAACCACCGCCTGCCTGAATGTATCTTTCAAAAGCCGCTTCCTGCCTGTAATTAAGCACGTCACCCGTTGTGTTTAAAAAGATAACTGCAGAATATTTTTTTAATGTACTATCATTGAATAAGTCTGCATTTTCAGTTGTATCAACATCAAAACCATTTTCCTGTCCCAATTTCAGTATGGCTGCAATGCCATTGGGAATAGAAGAATGCCGGAATCCTGTGGTTTTTGAAAATACTAATACAACTGGTTTACTACTTCTTTTGTTACTGCAGGAAAAATAAAAACAGGCTAATGCAATCAGGGGCAATAAAGATATTTTTCTCATATAGGCGTATGATGTTTTTAAATAAGTGCGGATAAATTTAAGTGTAAAGCGGGATATAGGGTTGATTTGTTAAAAAGATTTATAAATGGTAAGATTGACAATTATTTTTATGGCACAACCAATAGAATATATAACATCGCTTGTTGTTTCTCCGCTCCTGCAGAACTGTCCCGTCACAAGATTGCTCACTGTACTTTTGAAACTTAATTGAGTAAAAATTTATGATGTATAATATCTTCTTTAATTTTTCTTTATTAATCCTTCGTTTTTCCGGCAATTGCAAACACAAAGTCTGATGCCATTTTGTCTTCATTAATTGAAAATAAAATTTACAACTGCTATGATTATGATATGCGATTTTTGGATTTACGATTTGTAAAAACAAACTGCAGAATGAAATTATAATACTGAAAGTGTGCAACAAAAGTTTCCTTAAATAGTTCTATTAATTCAACTGCGGGTCAATTGGATAATTAATAATTTGTGTGTATTCACCACCTAACTGTTTTATGGCTTCTTTCCAGATAAGATCTGTATTGCGGTGAAAAACAAGTTTGCGATTGCCTGCTGTAATAAGCCAGCTTTTTTCTTTCATTTCTGCTTCAAGCTGGCCCTCACTCCAGCCACTGTAACCAACAAAAAAACGTATCTGCTGCTGGGCAATTGATTTATTTTTTATAAGAGCAGATACTTCTTCAAAGTTACCTCCCCAAAAAATACCATCAATAATTTCGAGACCACCGCTTATTAAATCAGGGCGCTGATGAAGAAAATGTACAGCATTCATTTGCACAGGTCCGCCATAATATACAGGATAGGTGCAACCTTCGAGGTCTGTGATTAAATCGCCAATTGCTATTTTATGTTTGCGGTTTAAAACAAAACCAATACTGCCTTCCGGTTGATGCTCACATACAAAAACTGTGGTGCGGAGAAAGTTGGGATCTTTTAAAAATGGATCAGCAATAAGTATTATGCCTGGTGTTAATTCATCCATACTCCAAATTAGTATTTTTATCGGAATCAAAAGAAATAAACTGATATTTATGCAAGTTAAAAACCTGATAAACATTCGCTCTGCAGTTGGCTGGCTTAAGTACTGATATAATTTTGCAACAATGAAAAAAATTTTCCCCGTTATTGCAGTGCTGATAGCACTTTCTCTCATTGGACTAATTATAATACAGGTACAGTGGTTTTCTAATTTGCTGGTAGTGCAGCGTGAACGTTTTCAATATAAAATAGAGAAAGCCGCTTTATCTGTTACAGATGAGCTGGGCAAGCTTACATCATCAAGAAGAATAATGCGGCTGCAGAGACGTAATGATCTGAACCTTGTGCCTGATAATTTTTCTTTTACTGTTCCCAAACCACCAACCATAGGAGATCAATTTACCGACGGAGAGATTTATGATAAACTTAGAAAGGCTTTTGACAAAGAAGACCTTAAAAATTTCCGGTTTGAATATGCTATTATATCCAATACAAGTGATCAAAATACGATTGAATTACAATCACCTAATTTCTTAACTGAATCTATAGATACTTCTGTACACAATAAACCAATAATAATACCTATTATTCCCGAAACGGGCTCCGATCTTGAAGGCTTAATAGCGTATGAGCACCTGATACTTATAATTCCTGATTTTAAAACACAGGTATGGCAATCGATTACCTGGATAATTGTTGGCGCGGCAATTTTCAATCTTATTATTATTGCCGCATTTTACCTCGCTATAAAAACAATTCTTAACCAGCGAAAGCTTAATGCAATAAAAAGCGATTTTATAAACAACATGACGCATGAGCTTAAAACGCCTCTTGCTACTATATCGCTTGCAGTGGATGCTCTTAAAAATGAAAAAGTACTTGCCGACAGAGCAAGGATGCAATATTTCAGCAGTATTATTAAAGATGAGAACAGGCGCATGAACAAACATGTGGAAACTATTTTGCAGGCCGGTTTAATGGACAGGCAGGATATTCGCATGAATTTAAAACCGGTGCATATACATGAACTGCTGTCAAAAGTTCTTGATAATTTTAATTTGCAGTTACAGGAAAAACATGCTAAAGCAGACCTGTTGCTTAATGCAAAATGTGATGTGATTAATGCAGATGAAACACATATTTCAAATTTGATTTCCAACCTTATTGATAATTCTATCAAATACGCTAAAGAAAAGGAACCGCTGCAATTAAAGATAACGACTCATTCCACCAATAAATCTCTTATCATGCAGTTTGCAGATAATGGTATTGGCATGAGCAAAGAAACTGTGAAGCGAATATTTGAAAAGTTTTATCGGGCACATACCGGCAATATTCACAATGTAAAAGGTTTTGGTTTGGGCATGAGCTATGTTAAAACTATTGTTGATGCACACAAGGGAAAAATAAAAGTTGACAGTACATTGGGAAAAGGAAGTTGCTTTACAATTGAAATACCATTGGTAAATAACGAAGAGTTAGTGTGATTTTTATGAGCCCAACTGTAGAATATTATAGCTTCGTTCCTTGCGTCGCACTCTTGTACTGTAACAATTCCAATCGTCATAGATATTTCAAATTTGAAATCACGAAACAACAACAAAATAAAATTTAAAATAACCCACGTTCCATTTACAGTTTTGTACTTCGAATTTTGAAATTTTCATAACCCGATTCCCAATTCCCAACTCCTCGTTCCTCATTTTCCTCCCGGCGGGCAATGTTCACGTAAATAATTTGTATAAAGGGTTGCCAGGTGCTCAAATGTTCCTTCACCTTCTGAGATGCTGTGTGTTCTGTTTGGATAACTCATTAACTGAAATTGTTTGTTGTATTTTACTAACTCATTGATAAGTTCCTCGGCATTTTTATAATGGACATTATCATCACCGGTGCCATGAATATACAAGAGATTGCCCTGCAGATTCTTTGCATATGTAATGGGTGAGCCTTTTATAAAAACTTCTTTATTTTCCTGTGGCAAACCCATGTAGCGTTCCTGGTAAATATTATCATAAGTAAGTTGATCTCCAACGGCGGCAACAGCAATTCCTGTTTTATAAATATCAGGATATTGAAACATAAGATTCAATGTTGCCGAGCCGCCACCGCTCCATCCCCATACCGCAATGCGTGATGAATCAACAAAAGGCCATTTCAAAATTTCTTTCGCTGCCAATGCCTGATCACGGATGTTTATTAAGCCAATTTTTTTATATATACATTTTCTCCATTCTCTGCCCTTTGGAACAGGAGTGCCGCGGTTGTCAATAGAAATATAGATATATCCATCATCAACCATATTCGGATATAAAAAATTATCAGCGACACCAAATTCATCTTTTACATTTTGCCCCCATGGTTCTGTATAAACGTAAAATACAACAGGGTATTTTTTTGAAGAATCAAAATTTGAAGGCCTCGCCATCCATCCATCCATTTCAATACTTTCTTCTGTTTTTATTTTGAAGAATTCGATATTTGATTTTGATTTATCTGCCCTTGTCAATGCATCATTTACGTCACTGCCATGAAACGTTTTATGATCAGGCAAAGAGACCCATTCACTTGCAGGTGGCGTATAATAATTTGAAAAAGAGTGAAAGGCAAACTCTCCCGTAGGAGATACATCATAATTATGTGTTCCGTTTTGGTTTGCAGGTGTTAAACGCTCTGCAGTTCCTTTGCCATCCAGGCTTGTTCTGTACAAATATTTTTTCGTGCCATTTTCTGGAGAAGCAAAGAAATATATGTAACCCGATTTTTCATCAATCAGGCTTATATCCATTACATCATAATTGCCAACTGTTATGAGTGTTTCTTTACCATTACGGCTGACGCGGTATAAATGACGCCATCCGTCTTTTTCACTGGCCCATATAAATTCATTTCCATTGTTCAACCAATCCCAGCCACCATAATCATAATCTTCATCCCATAAAGGAAGAATGTCAATCCACGCAGAATCTTTCTCTTCATAAATAGTTGTTGATTTTCCTGTGCTCACATTACAAAGCATGATGTCGCTTTGATTTTGTTTTCTGTTGAGATGCTGTATGATGAGTTCATTATTGTTGTGTGCCCATTCCATTCTTGGCACATAACTCTGCCTTACAGGATCGGTAGGTATGTTCATCCATTTTGTTTTTATAGAAGCAATGTTTAGCACACCAATCTTAAATGGTGAAGGTGGCTCACCTGCAACAGGATATTCAACAGGTTTTACAAAAGGATAAAGGGAATCAGTATTATTGATCATAAGGTATTCTTTTGTGCCCTTTGCATCTATCTGCCAGTACGCGATTTGTTTACTATCCGGACTCCAGCGAAAGCCATCCCTGCAAAAAAATTCTTCTTCATAAGCCCAGTCAAATGTGCCGTTGATAAGATGAAGTGTGCCGTTGAATGTGAGTTGTTTCATTTCATTGGTTGCAATATCCTGCACATAAATATTATGACCACTTACAAAAGCTACTTTGGTTGCATCGGGCGAAAATTTTGCAAACATTAAAGATGATGCAGGAAGTGTTTTTCCTACCTGTGAAAGTTTATTGTTGTCAAGATTAAGTATCCAGTAATCACCTCTTGTATCGTAGCGCCAAACGGTTTTTGAATTAGTATAAATAAGAATTTTTTTATCGTCTGCAGAAAAGAAAAAATTGCGCACTTTCAAAGGCGTTGATGAAGGTGAGGGGGTAAGCTTATTTCTATCTGCGATTATTTTTTTTGTAAAAGAAGGAAGAATATACTGCACTATTTCACCGGATTCACTGCTGTAAAATGATTTGCCGTCTTTATTCCAGTGAATGCCTTTGGGCGGTTGTGCAATAACGATAATGCAGCAAAGAAAACAAATGATAAAAGCAAACACAAACTTTAACATACCAAAATGTTTAGGTGGTGAAAATAATTGTTATCTGTGAAAGAGGAATATTAAAGAGGTTGAAAGTGATGAATGGTTTCAGAGTTTTCAGTTTTTTAGTTTACACTTTATAGGCCGGTTCTTTGGTTTTTATAGCGTCGAGCACTTTATAAAAGTTAACTTATGTCCCTTAAATTTTTTATATAAAATAAGCAGCACCTTTAAAATTTATTATAAAATCCTTTTTCCTTATCCCTTTCTCCACCTGATGAACAAATAATGCTAATTTGCAGCAAAGAATAAGCCGCGGCAACTACTTATGCAAAGAATGATTCTCTATCCCTTAATGGCTCTTGTAATGCTCATCATCACTGCAACATGTTGCGCTCAAAATATTTTTTGGCTGCAGGGAAGCTGGCATGGAAAAGCATATTTACCCGGTAGCGATGCCTCGCAGTATTATGAACTTTCACTAAAAATTTACAGCATAAAGGGAAACAAGTTTGAGGGTGTTATAAGTACTTTACAATCTTCCGATACATCTGTTCGTTTCGATTCGAGAATCTCAGGGATTGTTTATGACAAATATTTAATTATAAACAAGAATAAAATTCTTTATGTAAAAGATGCTAAGGATACAAGGTGGAAAGTAAGCTGCAATAATTGTAAACCACCCCGCATGGTATTCTCCATTGAGAATGGAAAATTTTTTTTCAGGGGAGAAGTGAAGGATTGCTTTAAAGAATGTAACGGCATCAGTGAATTTTCAAAAGATATAACCGAGTTTGATTCGGCAGGAAAAGAAACTGTATATGCGTTGATAAATGGAGTGCAAAAACCTGAACCCGTCGCTACATCATTGGGACAAAATACCAATGCTTTATCAACAGATAATACGGCTTCACTATCACAGGAAAACGAATCAATAACAGAGCGGATCCCTGTTTTGGCAGCAGGTACTATTGCAATAGCAGAACATAAAACTGACTCGCATTTAGTGCAAAATGTGCCAGGCTCTTTAAATAAAACTCTTTCAATAACAATGAAAGAAAGCGAACCGATAGCACAAAGAATTCATATTTTACCTGCCGGCGCTATTGTATTAGCAGAACATAAAACTGACTTGCATTTAACGCAAAATGTGCCGGGCTCTTTAAATAAAACTCTTTCAATGACAATGCAGGAAAGCGAACCAATAACACAAAGAATTCCTGTTTTATCTGCCGGTACCATTGCTTTGACAAAGCATAACAATACTGCTTTGGTTTTGCCACAAAAACTACCGGTTTTTTTAAAGCATAAAGCCCCCTCAATCATCATTAAGAAAAATACTTTTGTAATAACGAGAACTTCATTATTACCCGCGGGCAATATTGTTGTAACAAAACGCAATACCGCTTCACGCCTGTCTCAGAAGCCACCGCATTTGTTGCCGAATAAGAATCTTTTTTTAATAATAAAGGAAAATGCGCCGCCATTGGTAAAGAATAAAATTCCTTCATCCGTTGATACTATTTCTTTATTTGGTAGTAATAATAATAATGCATTGTCAGAAAAAGCATCACCGGCATTAATTCATGATACCGTTGCATCATTGCCCGTGGGTTATGCTGAAAGAAAGAAAAATGTTATAAGAACTTTAATGGTAAATACAGATTCAATTGTTTTAAGAGTGTATGATAATGGTGTAGTTGACGGGGATATAGTATCTGTAATATACAATGACGAAGTGGTAGTGGATAAACTTTCATTAACAGCACGTGCTTTGGTCATAAAAATTCCTGTAAATAGAGAGGGAATCAATACGCTTGTTTTTCATGCGCATAATCTTGGCGACTATCCTCCAAATACTGCTAAGCTTGAAATTATCTATGGAAATAAAAAAGAAGAAATTACAGTTTCTTCGGATTTTACCGTCAGCAGCACAATTGATATAGTGCATAAAGAAAAGTAAGATAATTTACGCAGTTTACTTTCATTGGTTTAATGCAAAGACTTTTTATAATGCTGGTGTTATCATAGTTGGTTATAACAGCACGAAGAATTCAAACAACAAATATTTCGTGATAATTCTCCTTCTGTTTTTTGACCAAAGCATTATAGCTATTCAAAAGTTTGTTTAACTGCATAAAAAGCTAAAGACTGATAGCAATTCTTTAACCGGCTTATAATTAATAATTACATTTTCATGATTAACTTACCATAGTGGCAAAAGTTGTATAAGCATAACAAAAAAATTTCTGACAACAACTCGAAACAGCATGGAAAGAAAATACATTGAAGAAAAAACTTTCGATGAAACTGACTTTACTAAAGATGCACCGGCTACAGGCGATTATGAAAGTTGCAGTTTTGTCAACTGTAACTTTTATAATGCAGATTTGAGTGAGATCCATTTTATAGACTGTGAATTTACAGGTTGTAACATGAGTTTGGTTAAGTTGAGTAAAACAGCATTCAGGGATATACAATTTAAGGATTGCAAATTGCTCGGCCTGCATTTTTACGATGGTAACAACTTCTTGTTTTCTGCAGATTTTGACAATTGCATTTTAAATCTCTCTTCTTTTTTCGGAATGAATCTTAAAAAGATACAATTCAAAAACTCAACATTGCACGAAGTGGATTTTACGGAAACGGATCTAAGCAGCACCGTTTTTCACAACTGCGATTTGGCGAGAGCAACATTTGAAAATACAATATTGGAAAAAGCAGACCTCCGTACATCCTTCAACTATTCGATAGATCCTGAATTAAACCGTATAAAAAAGGCAAAGTTTTCAATGCCTGCAATAATTGGTCTTTTAAATAAATATGATATTCAGATAGAATAACCAGAAGTTTATTTACGCTTATAAAGTTTAGAGTGCAAAAGAGACCATAGTTGCGGGAACGAATATATCATAGTAGTAATGCAGCCTGGCTCATGAAAAATATTTTGTGCATACTTGTATTACAAAAAAATAAAGTGGCACTAAATAAAATCACCCTTACTTTTTTCAACGAGAATTTATCGCGTGAGTAATCCTGCATCCAACACAAACTGGCTGCCTGTAACAAACCTGCATTTGTCAGAAGCGAGAAATACTACAGCATTTGCCACATCTTCGGGTTCAACCCATGGCACATTAAGAAGATTACCGGCGCTTCGCTCTGCTATTTCTTTCGGCGTTGCTCCTTCCAGCTCAGCGAGCCCGTCATTCATAGGCGTGTTAACACCTGTAGGATGTATAGACAGCACACGTATATTATATGGTGCAAGTTCGATAGCCCATGATTTCGTAAGCCCGATTAATCCCCATTTGGAAGCTGCATAGTGGCTTAAACGATTCATGCCACGCAATCCGGCAACCGATGAGTTATTAATTATAACGCCTGATTTTTGTTCTATCATCAAAGGAATAATTCTGCGTGCCGCAAGCCATGCTCCTTTCAGGTTTATATCAATCATTGCATCCCACTCTTCTTCAGTTAATTCATACGCCAATCCATAAGCACAAATGCCTGCATTATTAAACAAAATATCGAGCCGGCCAAAAGTTGATTGTGCTTCACTCACTGCTGCTGTGATATCTGCATCCTTTCTTACATCGCCTTTACAAATGATGCAATTGACACCTAATTGCTGTACTTCTTTTTGCAATGAATCCAGATCATCTTCAGAACCCAATTTATAACCGGGATAATTGAGTTGCTTTGCAATATCGAAAGCAACAATGTGAACGCCTTCTTTTGCCAATGCTATTGCAGCAGCTCTTCCCTGCCCATGTGCACCACCTGTTATAAATGCCACTTTATTTTTTAAATCATTATCCATTTTCGTGTAGATTTTGTAATTGGTGAATCAGTGTCGTTTAGTAAGCTTCATCACAGTGATTGTGAGGACACAATCACAAACTGCTGCCGGGATTTATGTCCTCACAAATCCCTTAACTAAACGATATTGACTGGTAAATAGTCATTCAGGTATTCATCAATATCGGTTTCAATAACATTATTGAAAATATTTGTAGCAATCATTTGCCCTGCAAAAGCTATAAGCATTACCATTTCTCTTTTGTTGAATTTTTCTGCCACAGCATTATAAATATCATCACTGATATGTCCCTGCTGTTTAGCAATAGCGCTGCCGAAATCCAATATCTTTTTTTCATCATCATTTAAAACAAGACTTTCAGGTTTTTCACCTGCGTCAATGATTATTTTACGGAAGTACATAGAACATAAAGGACAATCAGTGGCATACGAAATAGCGTAAGCATATAAATAAGCTAATCGTTCACCCAAAATTTTCTTCATTTCTTCGTACAACGGATACCAGTCCATGTATACTTCAAAAGCCGGCAAAGCATATCCCAGTGTTGCTTTCATGTTTGTAATGCGGCTTTTATATTCCTTTATATGTCTTTCAAAAGCCTCTCTTGTTGAAGCAGAAATTTCATCATTTGAAAGAGGTTGTATTCTTGCCATACGATTTTGTTTGTGATGCGTTTAATTAAAATCAGTGACTATAGTTTATCAAAAACTATAGAGTATAAAATATTTTCGTCTCAGGACATTATAAGTTTTATAAGCAAATAAAATTTTCACTGAATGTTGTTTTTTGCTTTTGTAGTGTTAATCATAACAATAAAATGGATTTGATGCAGTGACTCTTCACCTCTTCTAAAAAAATTATAATCTTATTCTGTATGATGCGGATAATTGAATAAACATACCGTCATTCCAGTTATAATCCCTGATATAATTTTTGTTGTGTCCAACACCTTCTCTTAGTTTTCGAAAAATTCCATAACCGGATTCAATATTAACGACTAAATGTTTTGAGGGATAATAATCGAGATATAATGCAAGCTGGTGATCATCTATCCGCAGATATCTGCCATTGTTTAAACGATAAGAATTTGTAATAGCACGAAAAGTTGCACCGGTATATAACGCATTATTCAGTTTATGTTCAAACGTTAATCTTCCCGGAAGTAACCCAAACAGGTAATTGGTTTTGTTTATTCTCCAGTCAACGCCCACAAGTGGTATTACAGATACGCCATAAAAATGATTGTTCATATAAACTCCCAGGCTTAGCTTTTGCTGTTCCTTTAATTTGTATGCAACAAACACAAGGCCTCCCGTTTGAAAGCTGTTATTAAAATGCAAGCCTTCACTGCTTATGCGTGGTATAGCTGTTACATCAAAAGCAAATTTGTCGTTCAAAGGAAAAATTATGCTTACGGGCAGCACTATATTGCTTATCGGAGGAAGAAAATTTTTATTAGCGGCAGAATCAATATTCCAATTTTCATAAAAGGGACTTAGCAATAAAATTGTTCCGTTTTTAAATCTTAGAGGCAGATCAGATCCGATGTAGAGGTAATTGAAAGGCGTGGCGTTTGCGTTCTTATCTTTAAACGCATGGGTATAACGAAAGTTTATCAGGTCAACATAAGGTTGCGCTTTTAAACGGTTGATGTGAAAAAAAGAAAGAAAAATATAAACCCATACGGATAAAGATCGCATGTGTTAATGGTTTGGGTGAATATAAGAATAAAATGTAGCTGTTATGAATATTTAGAAAAAACCCGGTTGCGTATTTAACAACCGGGTTTGAATTATCGTTAAAAGCTTTTACTGACTATTTTACCAATACTATTTGCCTGCTTGCTATCAATCTTCCATCTACATACGACTAATGACATGTGGTTTTTAAACATCCGAAAATTCATAAAGCAGATCATCTGAATTATTATTGCTTTGCTTCTTTTGCTGCCAGCAAATAAATCAATGATGCAGTACCATCCATAGTTGGTTCATCTGTACTGTAATCACCATAATCATCATGGTAAACAACAAGACTACTTTGAAACTCGGCATACTCATCAGGCTGATGAAGCGTTAAGCCAAGAAGATTATTATAAATGCTTCCATACACTGGGCCATCAACCAACCCACCATCAATAGGATAATTTCCAATGTGTGTAAAAGAAGAGTGCGGATCAGTTGGCGTATCGCCCCATGAAGGCAAACCATACACCATACTTGTACCCCATGGATTGCAACCAAAGAGCCAGTCGAAGCATGCCTGCTCTAATTCCATGTATGAATTATCGCCGCTTAATGTTCGATACCAGTAACATTGAATGGCAAAGGATGTGGTTAAATTATTGCTGCACCAGATGAATGGAATGCCGCGATAAAATCCATTTTGTTTTGCCTTTTGCCAAACCTTTTCAATGCCTTGCTTATAGTAATTAATGATTTGTTTTTGCTGCTCTCCCTTTAATTGTTTCGCCAGTTCATAATGCCCAACATTGATGAAAGGATACCATTGATAATGACGCGCGGTATCAGCGCCAAGCCATGGCGTAATTTTTTCCTGTTCAGCGTAATTAAGTGATGCATTCAAATAAGTTTTATCATTGGTGATATCAAATAAATTGATTGCTGCAAGTTCCATATCGTCAACCCAGTTATCTTCTTCATAGAAATAAGGTGATCTGTTTGGTACAGTTTGACAAGCACCGGGCTTCTTTAAACCAAATTGATAAGCAGCAATACTTTTATGTTGTAAAAGATCAGCGAAAGATTTATCTGCAGATTTAAAAAGTTCATGTCCCAATGCAAAGGCACTGCTGAATTTTCCTGCAGTAGATGCAACACCTGTTGCACGATTTTTATATTTTCCCAAACCCTGCGGCTCTCCTGTACAGAAATAGATGGGACGCTCATATCCTTTTCCATAAAAACTATCTTCTTTAGGAAGACGCATGCCCTGGTGATCACGGTCATCCGCAAGTTGATTAAACATCCAGTCATCACGCGGATTCATTTTTATCAACCAGTCCAAACCCCATTTTGCTTCATCAAGCACATCGGCTCTTCCGTTGCTTCCCTGTAAACCATTGGCTTCATATTCATCTGTAAAAACATTTTGAAAATCTCTGTAAGCAGCGAGCAAATGATAAGTTGCATTTGCAGAAGTTGCTGAATATTGTAAATAATCTGTAGCATCATGCCAGCCGCCCGATACATTAATATGCGTGCTGTCGGGCATTGGACCGTACATTGTATAACCATCATGCGTGTGACAGGAATCTTTCAGAAAAGGATTAAAGCCGCTGCGTTGTTGTCGCATATATCGCAAACAAAAATTTGCTGTGCCCTTATATACATCGTCACTTATTGTGAATTCAGGTGATTTTGTAGTGCCAGTTTGTAAATAATAACTACCCGGTTTTGTAAATGAAGAAAAGTTAAGATCCACGAAGTTTTATTTTCATCAGGGATAAATGAGGTGCAAAAAGCAATGATTAAAAAAAGAAAAAAAAGCTTTCCCATGAGTTCATTTGATGTGACAATTTACAAAATGAATGTACATTATAATTTATTCTTACTGATTTATCGGATTGATAGGATTTTTTTTAACTGCTCACTAAACTGCAAAAAAGTTTTTATGCAAAATTTATGGTTAATCGTTACAAGTAAGTTATTTCTTTTAGGCAGCACTATTTCATCATTTTCCCAAGATTCAATTTTAATGAAGAAGATAGAAAATGACGCAAGATATATTTATGATCACGCAAACAAACAATACCGGCTGCTAACAAAAGAAAAACCTTTAGCGTTTGCAGGAAATTATGGAACAGAAATAACTATCTATACTTTTAATAATGCTATCAACCGGATTGTTTGCATAGTTTATAATGAGTCCGGTAAATGGACGGAAGAATTTATGTCATCAACCCTGAAATTAACTTTTGTTTAGACGACACAAAATTTTTTCATAGAAAATAAAACAAAGCGAAGTAGAAATGCGCGCTTTCAAAATCTATGATATTTATTATAATTCTTCAATCTCAATATCTTTCCATTTTAC